>Ga0307478_10000150_pt1 | contig 81340 bp, 98 predicted proteins | sample atmos_gasesECM4C_2_FD_203713 | JGI IMG/M metagenome (GOLD analysis project Ga0307478, IMG submission 203713) | Hardwood forest soil microbial communities from Morgan-Monroe State Forest, Indiana, United States - atmos_gasesECM4C_05 | ecosystem: Environmental > Terrestrial > Soil > Temperate...
CGGCATGGTCACCGAGGGGGCCCATCTGCCAGCCCTGGCCTACTATCTGCGCTGGACGATGTACCTCAAAACCGATCCGGACCTTGCGGATCTCAAAGCCCGCGGCTATCCGTGGAAAGACGTCAGTGACCGGTATGCCGGGCACGAGGTTGTCGGTTTCCCGACCCGGCTGCCGATCGCCGAACTGATGGGCGATGCCGTCACCCTTGCCGGTGAGGCCTCGATTGAGGACCAGTACAAATGGGTGCGTCTGCTGGAACGGTTCTGGCTGGGCGCACCGGCAGCAGGCAATCAGGTCAGCTATACGCTGAAGTACGATGCGTCGAAAACGTCCTATCTCGACTTCATGGCGGCGGTGCTGGAGTGGCAGCCCAAGGTGCGCTGCTGCGCGGTGATGCCGCAGGACGACTGGCGGGCATCGGAACGGCAATACGGCTACGTCCCGGAACAGCCGATCACGCGCGAGGAGTACGACGCGCTGATAGCGTCGATCGCCCAGCCGGTTGCGCGCGAGGGGTATGACGCGGACGCTTTGGCGTGTGAGTCGGGCGCCTGTCCGGTCGAGCCGGACATAAACCGTCCGTAAAAAATAGCTGTTGACTGCAACGGCACAACAAGCTATACACCGCCATGCCTAAGTAGCTCACCGGTAGAGCACCGCTGCGGAACATAGCGGGGGAAGGACGTTCGATTCGTCCCTTGGGCACCTACCCCCTATCGCCGCGGCAAGGTTTGTCCTGTGCGGGGTAGGGGTCTTTTTCCTCCCTGCGCCTCTGGGGTTCTATGGGGCCGGATAGAACGCATGATCAGTCATGTCGGCCGTCGCGCTGTTGCAGCCAGGACGGTAGTTTCCAAGCCAAACGATCCAACTCCACCGCAAACCGGCTTCGGCCTGTTCAGGGCGGCTGTCTCCGAACAGTGGCTGCGCATGAGCACGCGCGGGCTGTACCGCACCAAGGTGGACACGGACCTGCTGTGGAACACCTATCTGGCCAGCTTCCCGGCTGGCAGCAACCCGGTCTACCGGACGCGCACGGAGCACGACTGCGGCTGTTGCCGCCGGTTCATCCGGACAGTCGGCAGCGCGGTGACGGTCATCGACGGCAAGCTGGTCAGCATCTGGGATACCGACATCGCAGGCGCTTACGGCACTGTCGCGGCTGCTATGTCCGCACTGGTCAAGTCGTATCCGATCGACAACCGGCTCCTGCGTACCGAGGCGAAAGTCGGTACCGACAGGAGTTACGAAGGCGACGACGTTGCATCCCTGAAGACGTGGGAGCATTTCTGCGTTCACCTGCCCAACAGCCTGGTGTGCAACCGCAAGGACATCGGCAAGAAAATGTCGGTTGCACGTGCCCAGCATGACGTGCTCCTGCGTGCTCTGGCGGGCAGCCCAGCGGTTGGCGATACGCCAGCGTCAGCGCCGATCGGGCTGGATACGCTTGATTCCGTGCTGGAGATCATCGACCAGGGCTCGCTTTATCGCGGCAAAGAGCATCGGCCTGCCGTCGACAAGTTCCGCGCCCTGAAGCGGGAGTTCGATCGTCTGCCGCCGGAAGACCGTGATGCTTTCGTGTGGTTCTGGATGGAAGACGTGCCGGGGTCCGTCACCATGATCCGCAACACGGCGATCGGCACACTGCTGGTCGATCTGGCCGAGGGCGAGGATCTGGAGTCGGCGGTCCGAAAGTTCGAAGTGTCGGTTATGGCGCCAGCAAACTACAAGCGGCCGACGGCGCTGGTGACCAAGGCGATGGCCGATCGTGCCAGGACGACAGTGCAGGAACTCGGCCTGACGTCGGCACTCCAGCGCCGCTACGCCACCCTGGCGGACGTGTCGGTCAACAATGTGCTGTTTGCCGATCGCAGTGCGCGGAAGGCTATGGCTGGCGACGTGTTCAGCGAGATCGCAACGCCGTCCGCGGTAAAGCCCAAGGCGTTCGACAGGGTTGAAGAGATCGGCGTCGACAAGTTCCTGGCCGATGTCCTGCCGCGCGCCACGTCGCTGGAAATCCTGGTGGAAAACCGGCTCGCCGGTAATTTCGTCAGCCTGACCGCTCCGGTGGATGCCAAGGCTCCGCTGATGTTCAAATGGGGCAACGCGTTCTCGTGGTCCTATACGGGCGATCTGGCGGACTCGTCGGTGAAGCAGCGGGTGAAGCGCGCTGGTGGCATAGTCGACGCTGAACTGTGCTGCCGTCTGGGGTGGTTCAACACTGACGACCTGGACCTGCACATGACGGAGCAGGGCGGTTACGAACTCTACTACGGCACCAAGCACAGCACGTCGCCCAGTGGCGGCCGTCTGGACGTGGATATGAACATCGGCGGCGAGACGCGCGAGCCGGTCGAGAATATCTTTTACAGTAACGTCAACCGCATGCGGGAGGGTCTGTACTCGCTATTCGTGCATTGCTTTACGCAACGCGACTCGAAGGACGTCGGTTTCGAGTGCGAGATCGACTTCAAGGGCAACGTGCGCCGTTTTGTCTATGACAAGATGGTGCGCTGGCATGAGAAAATCGTCGTGGCCGACTTTCGCTACACGCGTGCCAACGGGATCGAGTACATCACGTCCCTGCCGTCCACGTCAGCGTCACGCAAGGTGTGGAACGTCGATACCGAGGCTTTCCACCGGGTCAACGTGGTCATGCTGTCGCCGAACCACTGGGATGGAGAGCGCGGTGTCGGCAACCGGCACACGTTTTTCATGCTGGCGGACTGCCTGAACGACGGCACGGCCAGGGGGTTCTATAACGAGAACCTGCGGCCGGAACTCGATCAGCACCGCAAGGCGCTCGAAATGGTCGGCTCCAGGATGCGTACGGAAGAGTCACAGGATCAGTTGTCCGGCCTGGGCTTTTCCGACACGCAGCGCAACCATATCGTCGTTCGCGTCACCGGTGCGGTGACGAGGACACTGCGGGTTGCGTTCTGATGGCTCGCGTTGGGATACCGGAGGATCTGGAACACGACCCGTCGTACGAGCGGCAGCGGTTGGTGGCCAGGTATCTTCTCGGGATCGCTCTTAACCGGCTGCCGCGGGAGCGCCCAGCGCGAAGACTGTTTGAACGGGCGCAACCGCCGACGCGTGATGAACTGATAGCTGTCGCTTTGCGGGAGGGGATTGTCGAGTACACACCCTGGCATCACGCGCCGTGCTGTCCGTCCAACGACTGGTCGCACGCAATGCTTCCGGAAGGCCCTTGTAACTGCGGTGCTGAATACCGCAAACATCGACTGAAAGATCGATAACCCAGAAAGGAACACCACTATGTCTGAAATGTTCGAAGAGGCTACCCGTCTGCATCTGCGCTTTCTGACCGCGAGCGGATCGCTGTCTGTCGAAGACCTGTGGGATCTTCCGCTGAAGCGTCCTTCGCATACGGACCTGAATACGGTGGCCCGTACGCTGGACCAGCAACTGAAGCGCGATACGGTCTCGTTTGTTGACGATGACGACAAGATTGACCCGCGTCAGCAACTGGCTTTCGAGATCGTGAAGCATGTCATTGCGGTGAAAAAGGCCGAACAGAAGGCAGCTTTGGAAGCCCGCGACAAGGCGGCGATGAAGCAGAAGCTGCGCGCGGTGCTTGCCCGCAAGCAGGACGAAAAGCTGGAAAGCATGTCCGCCGAGGATATCGAGGCGGCTATCGCTGCGCTGTGACAGCGACAGACTACCGGCACCAGGAGACGGCGGCGGCGTTCCTTTCGGAGCGCCGTTTTGCCTATCTGGCCGATGAACCGGGCTTGGGCAAAACCCGGTCCGTTGTCCTGGCGGCCGATCGCCTGAAGATCCGGCGCATCCTGGTGGCATGTCCAGGCGCTGTCCGGCGTGTCTGGGAAGCCGAGTTTGAACTGTGGCAGTCGATCGACCGGCAGATTGTGGTCGAGGAAGGCCGCCTGTCCGTGCCGCCGGGACGCTACGTGACGACCGTCGTCTCGCATGCAGCGCTAAGCCATCCGACGTCGATGGCGTACCTCTGTGCTGGCGCACCGTATGACCTGCTGGTCGTTGACGAGGCGCACGAGTACCGGCGTTTCGATGCGGCGCGCACCAAGCTGCTGTTTGGCGCAGGCGGCCTCGCCGGGCTGGCCAGCCGCGTCTGGCTGGTGTCCGGCACGCCGGTGATCAATTCGGCAGGCGATCTCTACCCCCTGGTGTACGGCGCTCTGCGCTCGCCTATCGGGTGGATGGACTTTTGCTCGCATTACTGCGAGATGCGGCCCGACACCTTTTCCGGCGTCAAGCCGGTCGGCGTGCGCAACACGGCGGAACTCGCCGACGGGCTGCGGCCGCATCTGCTGCGGCGTACGATCGCCTCGCTTGGGATCAAGCTGCCGCCGCTGACGATCGAGCGCAGTGTCCTGCCGGTGAACCCGGTCGAAGTAGCCCAGGCGATGGCCGGGCTGGAGGACTGGACACCGCAACGCCTGGTGCTGGCGCTGGCCGATACGGACGAGTTGCGCGATGCGGCGATAGCCCGGGTGCGGCGCGCTCTGGGCATCGCCAAGGCACCGGCTGCGGCTGCGTATATCGAGTGGCTGCTGCATCTGGGCGAGGGGCCCGTCGTGGCGTTTTTCCAGCACACGGACGTCAGGAAAGAGGTGTACGCCCGGCTGCACTGGGTCGGCCGGCGCGTGTCCTGGATCGACGGCACAGTAACCAAGATACAGTTGCAGGCGGCGCAGGATTGGTTCCGCGCCGGACGGCTCGACGTGCTGTTGGTGCAAACCCAGGCTGGCGGCCAGGGGCTGACGCTGACCCGGTCGCACCGCGGAGTGATGATCGAACTGCCGTGGACGTCAACCGCAGTGGAACAGGCAGTGAAAAGGATCCACCGGATATCCCAGACAGTCGCCTGTGCCGCCGACATATTGCTCGCGAAAGACTGCTGGCTCGACGACGTGCTGGCGATGGTGGTGGAGCGAAAGCGGCGCGCTGGCGACGAATTGCTGGCACTGCTAACTTCTAATGCCTAGCGACACATTTTCATCTTGCGCGGCATTGCACCGGGATGTAGCGTGCCCTCTCCGACCTGATCCAGACACCTGAAAGGACTCGACCGGCTATGAAACTTACTGTGGAAGTCAACCTTCAGTCCGACGTGAACATGATCGCTGTGCAGGAGTGGCTGAACTGGGGCCGTCGGCTGGACGCGGGGCTTCCGGTGACCATCACCGAAACGACAAGCGTTGGCGACTTATCGCACACCCAGTCGGTGCATTACGGCCAGTCGCAATCAAATCAGGAAGATACGGGAAACACCGGCGGTGACGAGACCGGTGGCGAGGTGCATCCGTCCGGCGGCGCCGTGCCGCCCGGGATGACCGCGCCTGGTGCCGATGCCGCTGCTGCTGCTGCTGCTGCTGCCACCAGGCCGAAACGCGGCCGCAGGCCATCGGCAGCCACCGCGGCGGCACAGGCAGCCGCAACCGGTGGCGGCAACGGTGCGACACCGCCAGCGGCGGCAGCGCCCACCATGCAGGCGTCACCCCCGCCGCAAGGCTTCGCAGTACCCCCCGGTATGGCCGTGCCGCCCGGCATGGGCCAGCCGCAGCCCCAGCCGCAGGCACAACCGCAGCCGCAGATGCAGGCGGCGATGCCCAACCCTGGCGCAGCCCAGCCGGACCCGAACGGCGGCATGGCGCTGGAGGACTTCCGGGCCGAGGCGCTGAAGGTCTGGAATACGGCGAAGAACGTCAACAAGCCGAACGCTTATGCCTTCAACATGGCGCGGCGGGAAGGCACGTGGCCGGACGGTTCGCTGAAGCAGTGGCACACCATGTCGCTCGACGAGGTGCCAGCCACGGAGCGGCAAAAGCTGCTGGACTATTGCATGTACGAATTGCAGCGGTGAGCAAGCCTTGCCGCTGGTGGTGGAGGTGGTTTTGCCGGGCACCCCATAGCCCGGTTTACCACTCCTGGCAGTGCAGCAACTGCAAGCGAATCACTTGTGACTAGGGGCGATAAAAGGTGACCCCTGAAGACCGTACACTGTTCCACGAGTTGCTGCTTGTCGAACGAGACGCCATGAAATCTGTTATCAGGGCATGGCGTTTCGATCGGCGCAGCGACGCGGTTACATTCGTACGGGACAAGCAGAAACAGCTAGACCGGGTGAACAGCGCGCTGAAACGGCTGGCGCTTGCTGTCGAGTTCGGCGACGAGCGACCGCCGCCAGCTTATAGCAAGCATTTTGTGGCTTGGCTTAAGTGCTGCATAGTGGGAAACAGAGGGAAGGAAAGCTGATGACCAAGCCCATCATCTGCATTGATTTTGATGGCGTGATACACTCGTACGAAAAAGGATGGCACGACGGCGTCATTTACGGCACGGTCGTTCCCGGCTTTTTCGAATGGATCGAGCGTGCCAGGGATCACTTCAGGCTGATGGTCTACTCGTCGCGGTCGAAGACAGAGGACGGCGTCATGTCCATGTCCCTCTGGCTGCACCGCCAGCGCAATGCCTGGATCAAGGCGGGCGGCCAGCGCAATCCGACTGAACCGCTTGAACTGGAATTTGCGCACGAGAAACCGGCAGCCTTCCTGACGATCGACGACCGCGGCCTCCAGTTCCGCGGCGACTGGTCGGCGTGGTGGATCGAGCCGGACGTGCTGCTGAAGTTCAAGCCGTGGAACGTCGATGGGCACGAAAGTCGCTGCGATCCGCGGCCGTGGTCGGATCGCGCGCTGGACAAGCTGGCCGAATTTCGCGCACTGCTGATCGAAGCGCCAGCGGATGGCGATTTGTCTGTTGCGAATGAGCTATACGTTTTGCATCGCAACGCTGTATCTCGCGCACACGGACTGTCGGAAGGCTATACGCCGAGGACATTCCGCGAAGCGCTAGCGGATGTCATCAACACGTACAATATGGAAAACGGCAGTAATACGCCTGATTTCATCCTGGCCACGTACCTTAACCACTGTTTAACCGGGTTCGACGCAACCGTAGCAGCGCGCGACAAATGGTACGAGCAGCACCGCAAAGAGGACATCGCATTATCCGTCGACAAGGATCTGCTTGACGCGACGCTGAAGGTGTTCGGCGGCTCCCCGGCTGCACCGCCGACCACGGAGCGGGACGAGCAACTGCGTAAGGCGTTGTCTGTTGCACTGGGCATGCTGCATCAGCATGAACCGCCTGACAGCCGCGCTGTATCCAGCGAGTTCGTGGCGCTCGCCGCAGTCGAGTGCGGTATCGACAACGGCGCCTCACGGGCTGTTATCGACGCGGCATTCGACAAGATGAAAGAGCGTAAATGAACCCGATTCAGCAAAAGGTGTTCGCCGACCTGATCGCCACGCTTCCAGTCGACCGGTTCGGCAACCGGGATGCGCTGTTCCGGCCATCGTCGATCGACCGCGTCATCGGTTGTGTGGGCTCGACCGCCCTGTGCGCCAGGATCCCGAAAGTACCCCAGCGCAGCACGCCGGCACAACTGGAGGGCAGTGCGGCACACAAAATGGCCGAAGAGGCGCTGAAGGGTATCCGCCAGCCGGTAGAGTACGCGGACCGGCAGATACGACTGAACGACATTGACGGATGGTTCGTCGACGAAGAAATGGTAAATGGTGTTGAGGCCTATGTTGCCGAAGTGTACGACGGCATGGAGCCAGGTGCGGAATTGTTTGTCGAAGAAAAGCTGTCGCTTGCCCAACTCGATCCGTCCGATCCACTGTTTGGGGAGAACCGCGGCACCGGCGATGCGGTTATCCTGAACCGGAAGCGGCGCCGGGTTTCGATCAAGGATCTCAAGTACGGCAAAGGTGTGATGGTGCCGGGCGACGCGCCGCAGTTGAAAAACTATGCGCTGCTGGCGCTGGTGCGGTTTGGCTTCGACTGGGATGAAGTGGAGACCTGTGTCGTCCAGCCGCGCGCCTTCCGTGAAGCTGAACGCGTGAAGTCCGTCATATTCCATCCGATGGACCTGATGAACGAGTTCCTGCCGCTCCTGGCAGGCGCCATGCACGCGGCACTCAATCCCAACGCACCACTGACACCCAGCGAGAAAAACTGCATGTGGTGCCCGGCAAGAGACCTGTGCCCAGCGGTGCGGGATCAGGCGCTGCATCTGGCTCGCGACGCTTTCGCGCATGCAGCCACGCATACCGCGTCGTCGCCGCAGGTCGTCACGCCCGCCGTCATGGTCGGCACCGTGGAAAACCCCAATCCGAAAGCCACCGGGAATGCAGCCGTGCTGCCGTCACCGCTCGCGCTCGACCCGGCCGACATCGCCACCTTGCTCGACCGGTTCGACACTTACGACATGTTCGTCAAGGCAGTGAAAGCCAGGGCAGCACAGATGCTGCAAGCCGGGATCAATATCCCGGGCTGGACGATGGAGTCGCGCGCCGGTAACCGCCGGTACAAGACGTTCGACACGATCCCGGACGTGTTCCAGGCGCTGGGGGCGAAGGCGCCCGACATCCAAAGCCTGCTGCGTGCTCTTGGGGTGCAGACAGCGGAGATGTTCACCGATCCAAAAATCAAGTCACCGGCGCAGATCGAGAAACTGATCAAGAAAAAGGAATTGCGCGGGCTGATCGAGGAATTGGTCGAGCGTCCGATGGGCGAGCCACAGTTAATGCGTGCCGATCCAAATTCGACAAGACAACCCTTGCAACCCGCGCTCGGACCGTACAAAATAGGTCAGCCGAACGCATAGTGAGGCATCCGAACATAACCGAACGTACCTGATACCACAACCGACCACACCCGAAAGAACAGCCACATGTCGCAGACACAGTCCACTCTCCAAGACCCCTTCCTGCTGTCCGAAGGCGCCAAGATACCCGCACAACAGGGGCCTCTCGTCGTCAACCCGCAGTTCGGCAACATCCGCATGGTCACGCCTGTTGCGCGTGGCTCGTACTGCACGGTGGACACCCCACGCGTCATTCCCGGATCGAACGACAAGACGCCACGCTATTCGGTGACGCTGATCCTGAACCCGGCTGCCTGCACCGACCTTTACACCGCCATCTGCATGGTCGCCGATGCGCGTTGGCCGATCGAACAGCGGCCCGACTACCGCAACCCGCAGCAACTCGTCAACGTGTCCGGCAAGGATCTGCTGTTCTGGCCGAAGGAGTTCGGCGGCCTGCACTACCCCTTGCGCGACGGTAATGCACTCTATGTGCAGGACATGAAAAAGAACGAGGTGTACCGGGGTGCGTTCACCCTGAACTCGTCGCTGTCCTCGGTTTCGGCGAAGGGTTCCCCGCAAAAGCCGGTGCTGATCGACGAAAACGGTCAGGCAGCCGATCCGCGGCTGTTCTACTCGGGCTGCTATGTGCGTGCGCAGATCACCCTTGGCGCCTTCCCGCGCCAGGGCCAGCAGATCCCGAACCGCGGCATTTCGGTGACCCTGAACTCGTTGCAGTTCATCTCGCATGGACCGAAGCTGGCCGGTTTCGACGGACTCGGCGCGGCACAGGCAGCGTTTGGTGCGGCCGGACCGGCGGCCAAGTCCGGCTATACACCGGAGCCCGGCTTTGGGCCCAACACGGCGACTCCTGGCTCCGTTCCGCCCGGCACGCCGTACGGCTTCGCCGCACCTCCGCAGCAGCCCGCCGGCGGTCAGCCAGCTTATGCGCCACAGGCGCAGCCGCAGGCACCCCAGCAGCCCGGTTATGCACCACAGCAGCCCGGATATGCGCCGCAGCAGCCTGGATATCCGCAGGGGCAGCCCGCTTATGTGCCGCAGGGCCAGCCGCAGCAACAGCCGGTCTACCCGCAACAGCAGGGGCAGCCGCAGCAGCCGGGTTATGGCGCCCGCCCTCCGGGGGCCTGATCTGGGCTGCAACTGGCCACCGGCCAGCTAGACTAGGCGGTTACGACGATGGCACGCTGGATCGACTGACCGATCTGGCGTGCCGTTTTGTCGACCGGGTCAGGCCTGCGCGCATGATCTCCGGCATGGCACTCGGCTGGGACACGGCTTGGGCTCGCGCCGCCATGCGCATGGGTGTGCCTCTGGTGTGCGCTATTCCGTTCGAAGGCCAGGAGCGGCAGTGGCCGGAAGCAGCCCAGCAGTGGTACCGCACCGTACTGCAGTTTCACGCTGCCGAGGTGGTTGTCGCCGCATACGGCGGCTACACGCCGCAGGCGCTGCACGCACGCAACCGGTGGATGATGGACCACTGCGATGCAGTGGCAGCGCTTTGGGACGAACGGCCGGACGGCGGCACCGCGTCCTGCCTGCGCTACGCCTATGCGATCGGTAGGCCGGTTGAAAATCTCTGGGACGAATTTCTGTTGACTTGTGTTGTGCCGTTGCGGTAGGCTTTGGTTATGCCCGTCGGCGCCTAAGCGCTCCGTCCCGGGTGGAGACGCGACCGGCAGGAGCAGGGACAGGGATAAACCGAGACGGCATGCATGCGCGGCGCAACGCTCTCTTTCAGTTTTCGCAACTGGGGAACACGACGCCAGCCGGTGCGATGAGTACTGGGGTTCCGAAAGGGATTGCGGGGTCGATTACATGCCCGAGGGCATCTGTCCCGTTCTGCACAGGAGAGACGATTTGTCGAGCAACGCCCGCAGAGAGGAACGCCGCAGAGAGAACGAAGCGCAATACGAGCGCGAGTGCAGACAGAGGCAGCAGGCGAAAACGACGTTCGACGAGAAATTCGGTGCGCTTGAAGCAGCGCTGGAAAGGCTTGGGCTGGATCCGTGGTTGTTGCATGAGTGGGTTTCAGAGGACCGACCGATATGACTGACTATCCGGCTCACATGTGGCAGACAGCCTGTGCCAGTTATGGGCGTGTTGAATCGCTGGAAAAGTATTACCCGCAGGCACTCGCCGCTAATCCGCTGCTTCAGCACGCTGTCATGCAGATAAAAATGGCCGAGGCGGCAATCGACAGCATCATGTCGAGCCTGGCTGACGTGGAGAGATGGCAATGATAGCTGATACTTTGTCGGATGAAGACATCGAAGCGATTCAGGACATGGCGCGCGAGGCGGCGTTGCACTGCGGCCACAATATCGGCGCGGCGTCGAATCCGTACCAGCCCGGATCGGAACAGGCGGAAATATACGATTTCGCTTTTAGGAGCGCATACGCACGTGAAAACGGTCGCTGAACTGGTGAAACTCGTAATCAGTGTTGCTTCTAAGGCAGCCCTGACAGCGGTAACTGTCGTGGTATTTTTGTACGTCGGGTTATGTACGATTGATACGACATTTGCGGCTGTTTTCTATCTCTGGCATACAAGATGATACCGCACGATCCTGGCGGCAAAGGGCGTTTGCCGCTACTGCCAGGATACATTGGCAGTGCGCGCTTCGCCGGGGACAACCACGAACACCGTCTATGGCTGTCTCGTGTTCCTGTTAGCAGGCCAGTTCTCGCATCCGAGTATGCCCTATGGATCGGCGTCAACCCGTCAACGGCTGGTGTGGACACAGACGATATGACGGTGCGCAAGGACATGGGATTCAGTAAGCGTCTGGGCTTGCCAGCGTATATAAAAATGAATGTCGCCAGCTACCGCGCTACCGACCAAAAGCGATTCAATGATCCGGCTATTGAAGTGAACCACCCCAACAATCACCAGCAAATCTGTCACTTTGCTTCTGCATGTGGCGCAGTCGTGGTCGCCACAGGCAACCCGCATCCCCGGCTGCGGCCGCTCGCGCTCGACCTGTTTGGTATGCTGTGTGACGCTGGCATAGACATGCTGTGCCTTGGCCTGACGCGTGAAGGCTGGCCGAAGCACAGCAGCCGGATCGGGTACATTACCGAGTTCGAAAAATACAAACCAATCAGGTGAACGCATGACATGCATCGTCGCCTATCGTGTACATCGCGGACCGGTTGAATTGATACTGGACGAGTACGGAGAAAATGTGCAGGAGTTCGTTGACCGTGACGACGCGCGGGCGTTTGTAGACGGCAACCGGCTGTTTCGCTCCGGGCAGGCACTCGTACAAATCATCGAACTGGACGAACTGTAAACCATGCACCCGTTCGGTTTCGACGCGGAGACATCGTCTTTCGTCAACCTGAATCTGGGTGCCGACGCCTACACCCGCGACCCTCGCACCCGCTGCCTGATGTTCGCCCGCAAGCCAATCGGCATGAACACCGCACCACGGCTATGGCGCGAAGGCGATCCGGTGCCGTACGACATGATCGGCCACATAGCGAACGGCGGCACCTTTTCAGGCTGGAACGTCATCGGCTTCGACCGGCTGGTCTACCAGCGCATCATGGTGCCGCAGCACGGCTTTCCGCCGATCTCCGACGACGCCTGGAAAGACAGCATGCACCTCGCTGCGGCGGCGAACCTGCCGCGCAGCCTGGACGGCTGCGCCAAGGCGGTGGGCGTCCAGCATAATGTGGACCTGAAGGACACCAACCGCATCCGGCGCATCACCGACGCCAACCGGACGCCTCTCCCGGCGCCGGTGGGTGAAATACTCGACTACCCGGAGCGGTTCCAGCATATCCGCACGACGCCGCAGTACACTCTGGTGGACGATCTCCAGTGGCTTGCCGCGCGCTGCATTCAGGACGTGGAGATGGAGGAGCAGGTTTTGCTCCGGCTGCCGCCGTGGCCCAGCATGGAGCCGTGGGTCAGCATGCCAGCGATCGACCGGCGCATCAACGACCGTGGGGTGATGATCGACCTGCCCCTGGTGCACGGCTTAGCCCACGCCGCAGCGATCGAGACCGCCAGGCTGGACAGCATGATGGACAAGCTGACCGGCGGCGAGGTGGCCAAGACCACCAACATCGAGTCGCTGAAAACGTGGCTGGTCGCCCGGAAGGTGGAACTGCCGCTGAACGACGTGAAAGCGGAAGACGAGGGTGACGAGGACGAAGAGGATGACAGCGATCCGAAGCCCAAAGGCGGCCGGGAGTCACCCTGGCGGCTGCGCAAGAGCGATATCGCCGACCTGCTGGCCCGGACAGACATACCGGAAGAGTGCCGTCTGGCGCTTAGCTGGCGGGCCGAGGCGGCGAAGGCCTCTACCGCCAAGCTGCGCGCAATGGCGCGGATGGCCGACGATGACTGGCGGCTGCGCGGGATCCTGCTGCTGGGCGGTGCCCAACAAACGATGCGGTTTTCATCGGTAAAAGTCCAGCTTCACAACACGTTACGTGACGCCTTTGCCAATCTGGACGACATTGCCGACACCAACGGGCTGAACACCAAGGCGGACGCGGAAAAGGTGCATCGTCTGGCCGAGGTGGCGCTCGCCGCGGCGATCGAAGTCGGACGCACCGGCGACGTCGACCTGATGCGCTCGATGTACGACGTCACGCGCCGGGACGCGCAGGGGCGGTCCTACCACTCCGGGGTGATTGCCTGGATCGCGCGCATGGTGCGCCGCTGCATCACCGTGCGCGACGGCATGCTGCTGCTGAACGGCGACTGGGCGCAGGTCGAGGCGCGCATCACCGTCTGGCTGTCGCAGCAGACGGACATGCTCCAGGCCTTCGCCTCGGGCGGCGATGTCTACCGGATCGCGGCCGCCGGGATCTTCCGCTGCGGCGTCGAGCAAATCACCAAGCTGATGCGGCAAACCGGCAAGGTCTGTATCGCAGAAGGGTCTCTGGTCCTGACCAACCAAGGCTTAGTGCCTATAGAAAAAGTTACTACTTGCATGAGGATTTGGGATGGTATAGAGTGGGTAGCCCACAGCGGTGCAGTGTGTAACGGATATGCCGATACAATCGAATATGACGGACTCAGAGCCACTCCGGACCATCTTGTCTGGACGGAAGGGCAACAAACCCCGATGGAGTTTGGAGACGCCGCCTCCGGCAAGATCAGTCTCGCTAGAACCGAGTATCGTGGGAAAGCGCTACGGCTGGGTGACGATTGTATCCGTAGAAAAAAGAGAGGTAAGTCAAGGGAACTGGTACGTCGCGACACGCTGCGAAGGATGTGGGAGTACACAGTGGACGTATCTGTTCAATTTGGTAAGCGGTCGGTCGAAAGGTTGTCAGCAGTGTTCTCGACCAAGACGAGTTCCGATAAAATTGGACCGAGTGCTTACGGATGCGCGTATGCGATGTCAGAATGCTACCCATCCGAATTTCAAGAATTACGGAGGCCGCGGCATACAATTTCTTTTTCCGTCTGTTTTAGAAGCTGGTTTATGGGTCCAAGAAAATCTTGGACCGAAACCAGACAGAGCGGAGTTGGACAGAAAAAACAACAACGGGCACTACGCTCCTGGCAATCTACGATGGACTACGCGCAGCCAGAATTTACTGAATACCAGGATAAACAGGTTCGTGACCTACGCCGGGAAACAAGTTCCGCTGCTTCATGCGGTTCACGTCATTCGAACATTGCGTCCGAAATGCCCGTATGCGGACAACACACTGAAGCGTCTGCTGGATGCGTACGAATCGATAGAGGGGTTGCTGAGCCGAATAGACAAACCGCCACGTACGGCAAAGCCACGTGGCGTGTATGGGACATTCTCAACGCCGGACCCCGAAATCGTTTCACTGTATCTGGACGTTTAGTGCACAACTGTACACTGGCACTGGGCTTTGGCGGCGGCCCCAACGCCCTGGTTGCGATGGGCTACAATTACGGGCTGCTGATGAATACCAAAGAGGCGGCGCCGATCGTGCAGGCCTTCCGCGAGGCGAACGGCGCTACCAAGGCCTATTGGTACGCGACCGACGACTGCGCCGCTATGGCCGTCCAGTACCCCGGACGGGAGTTCCCGGTCCCTCCCCTTGGGCTGGTGACGTATTTCGTGACGCCGGGGGAAGACTGCCTGTGCTGCCGCCTCCCCAGCGAGCGCCTGCTGCGCTACTGGGCACCGCGGCTGCGGCAAGAGTACTGGGCGGACGGCAACCCGAAAAGCCGCCTTAGCCTTAGCGGGCTGGCGATCAAGGGCAGGGCGGTGTTCCGCCGGTCGCTGTACCATACGATCCTGGTGGAGAACCAGGTGCAGGCTATCGCCGCGGACTTGCTGGTGACCGCACTGGGCAACGCCGACCGGAACGGGATATTGGTGGACCTGCATGTGCATGACAACCTTGCTGCCGAGACGCGCAAGGATGACATAGGATGGAGCCTGCCGATGTTCCGTGAGTGCATGATGGACATGCCGCGCTGGACCGCCGGGCTCCCCATCAATGTCGATATTGAAGCCGCAGCGAGGTTCGGGTGATGTACGCCACGCTGAAAGAAAACTTTGTCCAGGTTATCGACCCGGAAAAGACATACTGGTATCGCTACGAAAACAAGGTGTACGCGCCGCCGGTTGACGAGTTCGACCGGGTGTGCGGCGAAGGGTTGATGAAAGTCATCCTGTATCGCTGGGAAGTGGTCAAGCACACGCCAAAAGGCGTATGGCTGGAACTATGGGGGCAGAAGCGGTTTGTGCTGAACAGATCGCGCAGGCGGTTCGCCTGCCCCACCAAGGATGAAGCCCGGGTATCGTTCATCGCGCGGAAGACCCGGCAGGCGGGCATTTACGAAGCCCGCGCCAGGACAGCACGACAGGCTGTCGCAGTGTTCAGCCCAAGCGCGGAAGAGTTGGAGTTATGCGTATAAGCGGCGACAACGTAGTGCGGCTGGACGACTTCCGCGGTATGAACCGCCTTGCAGGCAGCGCATCGCCGAAAGCAAAACTGCAACACGTCTAGGGCCCGTCGCGGGTAGGCCACGGCGAGATGCAGTGTACGTGCTGTCTGATGACGAATAGGGAGGCATGGGTGCTTGGTGAATTTTGTCTGGACGTGACCGCGTGAGCAGCTTGTTCAACATGGCGCCGATCTCTGAAGCCGTACAGGCAGAACAGGAGATTACGTACTCGCTGGTCGATCTGCCGCGGGCGTGGAACGGCCCCAGGCCGTGGTGCCGGACTTGCGAGGCACCGGTCGAGTGGTGGCTGTGGGATCGCTACGCAGACGGCTTCTGGGGGTTCGCAGTGCGCTGTCATGGCGCGATGATGGGCGGCCTTGTGCCGGAACAGGCTCCAGGTTTTGCAATACTGGAGACGTTTTGCGAAACGGAGCCGCGGCACCCGCTGGGTGCCTGGTGGTGGGTTGACGCGCACGGCAACCCCATACAGGACAGTGTCGCGTTTAACGCTGCGATGAACACCGGGACAGGCTACTTCCGGTCTCCGCTTGGGATATGGCTGCGCAGGCACGCCGACGAAGTCGGTATGGTCCCTCTTGCTTTCATGCTGATGCTTTGGATATGGAGCCTGATGCGATGAGAATCCTGGTCCGCCGCCTTGGCGCGCTTGGCGACGTGGTGCTGACGACGCCGGTCATCCGGCGTCTACGCCGCGAGAACCCGGATATCGAGATCGGTGTGCAGACTGGCTATCCAGACGTGTTCCGCAACTCGCCGCACCGGCTGACCGTGTTCCAGCCGGGCCCACTGCCTTATCCGTGGACGCCGCAGGGAGGGCTAGACCATACGATCGAACTCGACCTGGCCTATGAGCGGCGGCCGGACATGCATATCGTCCGGGCCTTCATGCTGGCAGCCTTCGACGACGAAGGCGATCCGGCCGATCATCGCCAGGAAATTTTTCCAGGCGGTGTTTCGCCTTTTTTCGGTGACCAGAAGGTGGTTGCCATCCATGCTGCCAAGGCCGGCTGGCGCAGCCGGACGCTGCCCGAGGCGACATGGATTGCGGTGGTCGAAGGGATCCGCGAGCGCGGAATGTTCCCGCTGATGGTGGGCTCCATGCGCGACAGCGCACCGAAGGTGAAGGCGGCGGCTTTCCACCTGCACGACATCATGTCCCAGGTGCGCATCATCGACCGGTGCACCTGCTTCATCGGTTCGGACTCTGGGCTGATGCACGTGGCGGCCACGACCGACGTGCCGATCGTCTGTGCCTTCACCTCGGCGGCTGCGGAACTGCGCATGCCGCGGCGCTACGGCCGCCTGGACTGGCGTTTCGAGGCGGTGACGCCGCCACTGGAGTGCATCGGCTGCCTGGCCCGGGCTCCGGTGCCGACGACATCGGAGCCTGCTTGCGAGCGGGGTGACTTCGTCTGTACGACAGCGGTAACTGCGGACATGCTGCTGGCGGCAATGGACCGGCTGCTAGGGTAGTGGCGAGCCCTTCATTTTCCTTGTTCCGCCGGTGTGAACAGGAAGTTTTGTCATCGCGCAGGGCATGTGTACGCCCGGTGTGTGATAGCGGCACAGCCACGGGCGGTTTTCGTAATCGTCGCAGCGGCCTTCCGGTGTCAGGTGTATGCACTGCATCACCCACCAGCCGTTTTCGTCTTTCCGTTCCGGGATGAAGGGGAGCCCGGTGTTGCCCATCCACGGATCGGCGTGCTTTATCGTCGCAAGTACGACCAGGGCCTCCAGCACTGTCTGCGCATCGCCGAACAGTCCGTTACCGACCGGCAGCCGGATGTCGCGGCAGCACAGGCCTGGATCACCGCAATGCGTGCAGAGGGCTTTCTGCACCGGCGACAGTTCGGGAAGATCTGTCACGGCTCGACCTTCCACGCCGGCGGCAGGATCTTCTGCAACACCAGGGTAATTTCGTACTGGCCTTGCGGGTGGAGAGACGGCGACAGGTCGTACCGGTACCCGGCATCCTCGTCGCGCAGCACCCGCACCCGGTAGGTGTTCGGCTCCAGCACCGACTCTACGGTTAGCATGAGCGACCACGGCGTATAGGACCGTTTGTGCTCGCCGGACCATCGTGACGGCGGTACCGTGCAGCGGCGTTCGTACAGATAGGCGTGCGGCACGAACAGCACGACATGTCCGCCGATCCGGAGCACCCGGAACCACTCGACCAGGCATTCTTCCGGGTTATCGACGTGCTCCAGTACGTGCGAGGCATGCACCGCGTCGACCGTACCGCTATGGAACGGCAGATGCGTCCCGTCATAGCTGCGCAAGCCGTCCACCGTTTCGATCGTATGGCCGAACTCGACCCCAACAGCACCGTCAACGATCGGCAGGGCGTCGCCCAGATCGCCGCGGTAGCCGATATCGAGCACCACGGGTCCGTCCAGATAGCGCCGCCAGAAGCCGGTGGCGCAGCGGGCGGCGTAGCCTTTGCGGCTCTCCCGGCCAACCGGCCGGTTCGGGTCGAAGATTCGGTTCATAGGGGCAGGTCTCCTGTACACCGGAAGCCTACTGCAACTGTATCGTTGACACCAGTATTTTAATAATGCATGATGCTGACGCCCGGGGTCGTCCCGGTCTCTTGGACAAACTAGGCGGGAGGAGAGCCACGATAGGGCCTCCAACGCTCCTCCCGCCCTTTTCCTGAAGGACACCGTACGCGTGCGCAAGCAGGTCGCTAAGCTGGTACAGAGTGGGTGCGATCTCGGTCTGCGCCAAATCCACGTCGTATTCGAATGCCTGGACAACCCGCGTACGGTCAAGCAGCTATCTGAAAGCGGCAACGGGAAATTCGACAAACCGGCAGTGTCCCGGGCGGTGCAGCGGCTGCGCGAATTGGGCTATGTCGAGCGGCGCGAGCACCCCGATGACCGGCGCAGCGTCCTGGTGTCCCTGACGCCGGCAGGCAGAACCTTCGCCAAGAATATCGCCAAGGAATAGCCTACGGGCCGCCAGCGGCCATTCCGATCCGGGCCAGACGGTACATCCAGCCGCCACCGTTGTCTGGCCACTCGACATCGTCGACGTACCCCAGCGCACGTTGTTCCAGAACGCGGGCAGTGAGTTCGTTCGTGTCGGTGTCGGCCTGTACAGCGCCCATCGTCTGGGGGCCGATGATCCCATCGTCATCAACACCTAGCGCGCGCTGAAGCGCTTCCGCGCCGCCGCCGTTAACGATGCCGTCGAATACCGCCAGGCAGAGTGGCCAGGGCATCTCGTCGCAATGGTTCGGCAACCACATGTTGGTGCGGTACCAGGCTGTTGCTGTCGCCTGCGTGAGGTTCGCCACGTCAACATCAGGATGCTGCACCTGCGAAATGCCGAATTTGGTCAAACCGCCGTCCGGGTCCGTGGTCAAATTGTCGCTCTCGGGCCCCTCCAGGTCGAAGATCAGCAGCATGATCGAGGGGAAGCGATCGACAGTGGTGCTCATGAGTCTGATCCTTTGTCGTGGGCTTGATTGAGCCGGTGGTTGTCGAGAATGCGCCGGATCAGGTCGGCAACTGAAATCCCAAGGGTCCGGGCTTCGACTCGGAGATAGGCGTCCTGCGGCTGGGTCACCAGGAGAGAATAGCGCTTTTTGGTGCTAGTTCGGTGTGATTTCGCCGCTTCATGTATCCTGGATGACATCTGCCTACCACTTCATTGCATCAGCCTTGCGGCAGCCCTATACTATATTCGCGCTCACTAGATGCAAGCTCCGTGATGGGGAGGGCTTCCGGTGTCCGATACATACGCCCACGATCGCCAGCACGACGCTGACATAGCCAGGTTGCTGGTCGAGGTTGCTGAAATCCGGTCGCGTATAAACGCGCAGGGCACCTCCAATATCCCGATTCCCGATCCATCCGAGATCACTGCGCGGGCGATTGCCACAGCCAAAGAAGAATTGCGCGGTGAGTTCGACGACAAGCTGAAAGCGATAGGCGACCTGTCCGCCTATCGCTACGACGAACGGACGCGCGTACTGGAGGCAACCCGGCAATCCATAGCCCAACAGTACGATTCACTGTCAACCATGACGGATCAGAAACTGCATGCGGTCGACTTGCAGTTTGCGGCTGTCGACATGCGCTTTTCGGAGCGCGATGTACGCGTCAAGATGACACAGGAAACAACGATGTCCGCGCTTAGCACAGCGCTGGCGTCTCAAAAGGAACTTGCTACACTGGTGCAGGGGACAACCACCGAAGCGATTCAGAAAAGTGAAACAGCGTTTACCACGCGTATCAGTGCGCTGGAAACACTGCTGAATGCGACAAAAGACGGTTTCACTGATCGGATGGCCGAATTAAACAATCGGATGAACCGCACGGAGGGCGGCCAAACGGGAGCGCAGATCGGCACGCACAACATACTCGGTATCATTGGCGGGATAGTTGGAATAATCAGCTTGCTTCTGTCGATAGCGATTTTCGCGCTCGGCTCCGATCATCTTCCCGCTGGCATTGCGCCGGTTGGCATTGACTCAAAGCGCGTCGATGACCTTACAGCCCGGCTGAACGCCTTGTCGCAGCGATTGGATTCTATACCGACATCACCAGCGGCAGCAGCACCGACATACGCCTCTCCAACTTACGTTTTACCGCCGCAGGCTGCACCAACTTACGTGTCACCCTTCGCGTTGCCGCCACAGGCTACACCGGTGCAGCCAACACCAGCACAGCCTAGCAAATAAGGAGTACGCCGTTATGCAAGAGCGCGCAATCGTCTGGTTCGTCATCGCATGGCTCGCCTGCTGGGATATCGACCTGCTGATCGTCATCGCCCGCGGGCCGCTGCTGATCGACCCGATACTGAAATTCATTGTCGTCACGATCGCCCTGGTCATGGTGTTGTGGAGCATGATGCGAAATCACTGGCTTTTCCCTTGACACTCGCATTCAGAGTGATTACTTATGGCATCGCGAAGCCTAGGCAGCTTCGCAACGGAATGCTTGGATAGTTTCCTCCCTGACTAAACACCTTACGCAGCCCCTTCCTCCCTGGGTGGGGCTGCTTTTTTGTGTGCATTGCGCGTCAATCGTGATGCGTCTATGATGGCGTATTGCGGCAAGGGAGACGGCCATGCCATTCGACGCGTGTCCTGACAACTGGGACGAAAAGCCTGAACGGACGCCCGAAGAACCCGAAACCGAAGGGTTCTTTTTACAGATTTTCCTGGCAACCTGCGTCATTCTCGCGATGCTGCCGTTCGCGCTGATGATCGCGTCGCCGCTAAGACTGCTGCCGTGAGCAAGCGCACTGTTCTCGCCGTCAGCGTCCTGGCGCTGATTTACGGCAGCACCGTCGCCATGTTCGTCCTGTCGAGACCGGACGTCATGGCGGACACCGCACCGCCACCGGCTGTCGAAGTACCGGTACCCGCTGTCCCGGCTCCAGCGGCACCATCCCAGCAGCAGATCGACGCGCTGAAACAGGCGTACCAGGCGGCCGTCGCAGCGAAAGCGGCGCAGGCACCGGTTGTCGCCGTGGCTGCGCCGAACAGCACCTTGCTCGACGTCACCACCGTGCTCCAGCCTGTGCTGGAGATGATCGCGCTGGTGATCGCCGGGCTGATCACACGCTATGTGCCGCGCGCCCTCGATGCGATGGAAAAGCGCACCGGCATTCAACTGACCGACCAGCAGCGCGCCAAGGTGCTGGGGGCAGTGCAGACTGCGGCGGGCATAGTCGAGACCGATATCGACCGGAAAGCCATGTCGCTGGCACAGGTCCATGTGGACGACCCGGTCATCCGGGCACAGGCAGCCGCAGTGATTGCGGCTGTACCGCAGGCAGCGGCAGCCCTTGGCGTAACCGAGGCAGGCGTGGCCAGGATGATCGTCGGCGCAGCGAACACCGGCCCACGCGCCGCTCCAGTACAGCCCCAGCCAGCACAGGCCGCACCAAACCCTTTAGCCGGGGCGCCGGGCGGCTCGTTCGTGAACCCGCCACTGTAAAGCAGGAGACGCCTATGTCAGATTTGGCCGCAAGTGGAGGCGGTGGCGCTGCCCCTAGCACAGTCATGGTTTCAGTTGGCGGTGGCGGCGGCAGTGCCGATAGTGGTGGAAGTGTCGGTGGTGGTGGCAGTGGCGGCGGCTGGGGTACTGGTGTCGTCGGTGGCGGGCCGCTGACTGCTACGCCATCGGCCGTGCCTGTTTCAACCCCAGTCACTCACGCTGACGCGGTGGCGGCGATCTTCACACGCCTGAATGCGCTCAGTGAAGCGACGGCGGCCGAGATTGCCAGTATCAAGGCGGATGTCAGCAAGCTGCCGACACTGCTTGACCAGAACCTCGCAGCCGGGTTTGCGTCACTGCGCAGCAGCCTGACTGCGAAAAGCGGCTGACCCAGCGTCTCTTGAAAGGATCCCAGACATGACCATCCCCCTGTCCACAATCATTGCCGACACCCAGCTAATCGCGGGTGCGGTGCAGACGGCAACATCCACGCTGTCTCTGTTTCCGGGCATCAATCCGACGATGGTTGCCAACGTGAACACGGCCGTCAGCGCGTTGCAGGCGACGCTGGCGGCGTTGCAGACCGCGACAACGGCGACCGCGGCGCAGCCGCTGATCCAGCAGGTCGAGGCGGCCATCAACGCGATCGTCGGCGCCGTCGCGGGGATCCCAGGCCTGCCGCTGGAAGTCACGCTGGCTTTGGACGCGGCTATCATCCTGCTGCCCATTATCGAGGCGGCGGTCAATCAGATCGTCACCCCTACGCCAGCGGCAGCGCGCGCATCACTGTCCGTGCTATAAGCCTCGATAGCCAGCTTACGGCTTAACTGGAGGAACGATGCATAACTATCTGAAGCGCCACCCGTCGCCCCCGACGTCGTGGACGATCCCGGAACTCTGTGCAGCGTACGACCTGCCGATAAAGCAGGTGAACCACGCCATCATCGCCATCGTGGAACTTGGCGGCGGCTACCGTCTGTCCGACGTTGCACAGGCCTTCGCCACAATGCATCTGCCGGCGCCGAACATCGTCGATGTCTCGGTCGACGGCACCACGAACAATCCTGGCAGGAGCGATGCCGACGGCGAGGTGGCGCTCGATATCCAGATTGCCGGTGCGGTGAATGCGTACATGACCAGCGCGCCTGCCGAGATCCGCATGTACTGGGCGCGGGATATCGGCGCCGCGGTCGCGAAGGCGGCAGCCGATGGCTGCGACGTTTGCTCGATCTCATGGGGCGCGGACGAAGCGGAGTGGGGTCTCGCCGCGGCGACAGCGATGGAAACCATCGCCGCGCAGGCCACGGCGATGGGCATGGTGGTGTTCGCCGCGGCAGGCGACAACGACTCCAGCGACGGCGGGCCCACCCCGGCCAATGTGGATTGTCCGGGCTCCTGTCCGCACGTCATCTGCTGCGGCGGCACCAGCAAGCCCAAGGGTGGCGAGGAAACCGTCTGGAACGACAACCCCGGCCAAACCAACGGTGAAGGCACCGGCGGCGGCTTCTCGACCTTGTTCGTCAAGCAGGCGTGGCAGATTGGCATTCCGGCAGCACCCACCGGGCTCGGCCGCATGGTGCCGGACGTTGCGGCAAACGCCGATCCGCGCACCGGTTATGAGATCGTGCTCGACGGACAGGTGCAGATTTTCGGCGGCACCTCGGCGGTGGCACCGTTCTGGGCTGGGATGGTTGCAGCCTGCGGCAGCAAGCTGGGGTTCATCACGCCGGACTTCTACAAGAACCCCCGTGCGTTCGTCGATATCGTCACGGGCAGCAACGGTGCGTACGACGCACAGGTCGGGCCCGACGCATGCACAGGCATGGGCGTGCCGGTCGGCGTTTCCATCGAGTCGGTCATCGACACCGGAACAGTATGACCGCGCCAGTCTATGTCGTAGGGCACAGCCTCGGCGCGTCCGCGGCTGGGCTCTATGCCGTCTCCCGGTGGCAGCGTAAGCTGCCGGTGGACGGCGTCTATCTGTTCGGCTGCCCGCGACCAGGCAACGCCGCGCTGAAGTCGAAAGCCCCACCATGCCTTTGGCGCAGCATCCGGAACTACTGCGGCCGATTTCCGGATTATGATTTGGTGACAGCGGTGCCGTTCGATGTCGAGCCAGAACTCGACTACGCGCAGATGGCGCCGTTTGAAGAAATCAATGAACCGCCCCTTTTGACAGACCCGTGGGGGCCGTTTCGCTTTCACCATTCGACGCTGTATCAGGCCGGGTGCCGCAAGCTGCCGCCTGATCCAACAAACCCAGCAGCAACGATCGTTGAAGCGATCGACGCGGTGCAGGATCTTTACGACCAGACTGGCGCGTGGGACTGGCGGCATCCGATGGACGGCCAGTACTGGTCGATGCGTAAGAATGCGGCTGGCGCCCGGCTTATGATCGCTCGCGGCAGCACGACTGGTATTGACTGGATCCATGACCTGGAAACCTGGCAGCAGTACTTTTACGGTGCGCGTGCGTCTGTGGGCTTCCTGAAAGATGTTCTGCCAGCCGAAGCCGAACTTGACGCTGCACTGGTATAAGTGCGACAAGCCACTCGTCTCCTGGAGGATCTGAAACGCTATGTCGGATCGCCCTGATTTCGGTATTTTCGACCCGCGCATCGGTCAGATCCTGAACATCGTCCAGGGGATGCAGACCAGCTTAACCGCTCTCTCAACACAGGTGAAAGCCATGAGCACGACCGTCTCCACCGACATTGCCAATCTTTCGGCCAGCGTTGCAACCCTGTCCACCAACGTCGCCAATCTGGGCACCGCGGTGACCAATGAGACGTCGGTCATCGCCTCGGCGATCACCAGTCTTCAGGGCGTCGTCACCAGCGCCGGTGACACCCTGACGCCTGCCGACAAGACGACCTTGGAGTCTGCCATCGCAGCACTCGATACGGCAAACACGAACATCACCGCAGCGTCGACGTCGATCACGAATGAAGCTGGTAGCTTGAGTGCAGCCATGACGCCGCCAGCCGCACCGGCACCGTCGGCCTAAAATGACCGGGACAGAATCGCTTTACGTCGTAGAGCGGCGATCTGACCCGACACGTACGGCTGGCGGCGGATGGGTGAAAGACAATCAAGGAACATGGTGGCGCGTCGTTGACGCCTTCGGCCCCTGCGGCACAGGCGACATACGCGCCACCATCGATGAAAACGGCCGGATGCAGCGGCAGTATCTATGCTTGGGCCATAAAACCGCTGTTGTTCCATAGTTCAAGCGACCCGGCACCCGGGTTGCTAAGCGGCAGGTAGCCCGCACCGTAAATCAGCAAGTACGTTGGCGATATGTTCGCCAGGTACGTCGGCGGCGCAAGCGGGTTTGGCGTCACGCCCGGCACGATGCCGATAAGCCCGCTTGCACCGCCAGCCCACCACACTGCACCCGGCCACAGACTGCCCGATGATGTCGGCAGGCCTGGATTGGTCGGCGCGACGATAAACCCACCGCTGACCTGGAACGGCGGCCCGGGCGACGGCACAATCGACACGGCACCTGGCGGTATCTGGATAAGCAGACCGTTCTCAGTTACCAGGGCGGCCGACGCGAGCCCAGCGAACAGTGGATTGTGGTTCAGATCACTGATACCGAGGGACGTCAGCGTACCCCACGTCCCGGACACCGGCCCAAAAATGCATAGCGTGTTGCTAACGAGTGTACCCTCGTTGACCACGTCGAAGCTGATCGGCTGTGAATGGTAGTTCGCAAAGGATGGCGGCGTCGTCACCTCGTTTCCGGTGACCGCGGTTCCCAGATCGAGATATCCGTTAAGGCTGCCCATGAACCGCATGCTATCGGCACGCGGATCGCCGCCCCATGCCGTCCGCACGAAGGCGCGTGGTAGCATCACTGCATGGCAATCCCGGCGTGGTCCTGGCCTCCCTCGGGCGCGACTGCGCGCGGCACGACTCTCGTGCCCTTCGGCGCGGGCATGGCTGTACCGGACTGGACAAAACCCGTCCTGTGGCCGTTCTCCCTGAACGTGTTCCGCTCTGCAATCGCTATCGGCAGCGGCAGCTACGGCTTCGGCTCCGCAGCCCCTGATACGTCGGGTGGCGTGTACGCCACCACATGGGACGGTACGGTTCAGCACGTTACGTCCGGCAGCGTCATCACGTCCGGCGTGCTGCCGTCCGGACAGGTCTATGTCGGCACCGCCTATGCAGGTGGATCCGGCTTTGCCCTCGCCGCCACCGGCACAGTCTACGGCTCGGGCGGTGCCCTGGTAGGCACGTTCCCGCTCCCGGCGCGGCCCCTGGTATCGAGCGGCACCACCCTGATGGCGCCCATGCCGTCATCCGGCGTTGGGCTGATGAACGCGAGCAACGGTGCCACCGGCTTCATCGCGCTGCCCGGAGGCATGACGACGATCTCCTGTATCGCCGCGGCGTCCGGCGACCGGCTGGCGGTGGCCGGGTATTCCGTCGCGCCGTCGCTGTCCGGGATGGCTGCGGCCGCGCTCGATCCGCAGATCAACACGTCGATGCTCGCGGTCGGATCGGGCCACGCGCTCCTGTGGGGTGCACCAGGACCGTACGCCGACGCGTGGGCGCAGACCCAGTCGGTCACCGGGCTCGCGAACCTGACGGCCGTGGCCTGGCGCCCGGACGGCACACAGGCGCTGGCGTGCAGCCCAGCGTCAGGCGCCGTGCAGGTGTTGGCGTACACGGCAGGCGTGGTGTCGCTCGCCCAGACCCTGACGGTGTCCGGGGCGTGCTCCGTGACGGTCGCCGGCGATTCGACCGATGCCCTGGTGGCGATGTCCGGCCAGTCACAGGCAGTACCGCTGACCTATGCGGGCAGCACGTGGTCGTCGGGCACCGCAATCACAGGCCTGTCCGGGATCGTCGCGGTTGCGCCGTACGGCGCGTCCGGCGCCGCCGTGGCGATGTCGGGAGCGGTGCAGTACTACAACCTGACACCGCCCGGGGCGTGGGCGTTCAGCGCGTCCGCCGCGATCGGCTTTGTGCCGACCGTCATGGCGGTCGACCAGTTCAGCCAGGTCTATGTGGCGGGCAGCGGCGCGGTGGCCCTGGTGTCCGGCGCCGCAGTGGTCGCCAGCGGCACATGGGCAGGTGCCGCGCCGACGTCGATCATCGTGCAGCAGGGGCGCATCATACTGGCGATCCCCAGCGACAACCTGCTGCGGATCTTCGGGTACTCGGCGTCCGGCACACTGTCGCAGCAGAACAGCGTCGCCCTGTCGCTGGGCGCCCGTGTCGGACTCGGCCTGTCGTACACCACGCTGTTTGTCATGGGCTCCGGCAGCACGCCGCTGTACGGCTTCTCCGGTTCACCGTACGCGCTGACACAACCTTTGTCCGGCTCGACAGCTTTGTGGACCGGCTCGGCTTGGGTAACTGGCGGGATGGGTGTTGGGCATATCCCATCGGCGATCGGGCTGGACGCATCCGGTGGAGTCTGGGTGGCGACGATACAGAACACCCTTTGGCACTTCACGTCCGGCGCGGTGCTGTCGTCGAGCGGGATTGTACAGCAGTTTTCCGGACAAGCGCAAACGTCACCAATATCTCCGTCTGCTATACTAACAACCACAAGCGGTGTTTTTGTCGCGACGAGCATTCCCGGCGTTATGGTTCAGGTGGCGTAGCATGGGTCAGATGTTCCGCACACTGCCGGTCGGTCTTGGGTCCATTCCGGCCTTGTATCAACTGTCAATAAGGAGTCCCGGTCAGGTTTATAGTGAGATATCCACATACACGTTCCCGATCACGCCGTCGCAGTTGCGCATGGACTACTCGTCGCTTTCGTCGTTCACCGACACACAGGGTCCGGTCATCAGCCGCGGTGTGACGCGGGTGATGGACGTTTACGGTCTCGCGCCGCCGGTCTACACGCTTGAAGGCACGACGGGATATGACCGTCACATGAGCGATGGGTTTTTGCTGAACGGCGTGCAGTCGATGCAACTGCTTCAGCAGTTCCTGGCACAGTATGCCGTGCTGAACCAAGGACAGCGCGCAGCAGGCAACCCGCAACTCTACACGCTGGAATTTTATGACTATTACATGAACCAGTACTGGGTTGTGGAACCGGTCGGCCCGCAGGTGTTCAGGCAGGCAAACGATCGTCCGACCCTGATCTACTATCGCTTTCGGTGGGCTGCGGTCTACCCCGCTGGTGTTCCCGTGCTTGGCGAGATAGACGCATTGATGAACCTGATCGCTACACCAGCCCAGCAAGCAGCGATCAATGCTGCTTCGACGCTGGGGGCGCTCCTCACTGCATACAGTCCTGGAGGCGTGATATGAGCGGCGGTTACGAACAACCGTTTGCAGGCTACCCTGGCCAGGTATTCTCGACCTGCTACCAAGCCGCCACGTGGCTTGCCAATCTGCTGGCCAGCGGTTCAGCGCCTGCCGCAACCGCGGCGCAAGGCGCCCTGTCGTGTTTCCAGACTTTTATGAACGGCGCCGATGCAGTGGCACTGTGGACAACCGCCAATGCACTTGCCCAGGAGACGATCAATCTCGCCGCCGTACAGGCGCTGCCGCTTGACCTGGATCCCGTCACGCAAACTTATTTCACGGCGCGCGTGGCCTCGGTAGCAGCAGCGGCCAGCGGACTCCTGGCACTGCCGCCGACAGCCAACCCGTTCAACGCAATCGCGTACCTCGGCGCCGGGCAGCCTGCTATTGCCGATACCGGCTATCTCGAATGGTGCATGGGGTTCCAGGCCGAGACACCGCCGTCCGGACTTACGAGCGCGACCTTGACCACCTACGCCAGCGGCACCGCAACAGCGTGGCTGACGATAACGAATGCAGTTCAGGTCGTGCAGGGCGCTACCCTGACCAACGCCTATGACGCCGCCGCCCGGCAGTTCCGCGTAGCGTCGACCGTGTCGAGTGGGCTGGCGGCACTGACGGCGTCCGGGTTCGCCCAGACGAACACGCTGGCACTCTGGAACGGCGTTGTCGCGATGCCGTCCCTACTGCTCGACGCCGCTTCGCTGATGTCAGCGCCAGCCTCGATCGCCAATCAGCAGGCGGCCGTCATCCGGTTCAAGCTGCGCAGCTTGGCCATCCAGGTCGCCTATTTCCTGCTGTCGCTGCGCGGCCAGGGCACCGGTAACGTGACGACCGCGGCGCTGCGGCAGAATGAGACGCTGATGGACCTGGCGGCCCGCGCCGCCGGCGGCTATGCGGCGTGGTCCAGCATCGCGTCGCTGAACGACGTGCAGCCGCCCTTCCCGGGTCCGGCGAACCAAGCCCTGGCGTCGTCCGGCACGCCGCTGTTGCTCCCTGGCAGCGTCGTGCCGCCCGCCGGTGCCACGCCGCCAACCTATGCGGCGAACGTACTCGGGGTGGACTACGATTTCGGGCCCATCAATGGACCGCAACCCGCGTGGCTTGGCGATATCCAGCTTATCGCCGGTTACACGAACTATGCCCGGGCGCTGGGACGGCGGCTGCAAACCCCGCTCGGCACGCTGATCTATCATCCGGGCTACGGCAGCCGGATCCCGTACGAGATCGGCGCCGTGCAGGGGGTCGATGAGGCCTCCCGACTTGCAGCGTTCGGCGCTGCGGCATTAGCCGCCGATCCTCGTACGGCTAACGTGCTGTCTGCGGTGGCGACAGCGCAACCGGGGCGATTGGCGACATTCTCGGGCGCCGTTCTGCCGATCGGTCCGGGCGCTGTTCCTGTCGGCGTAAACCAGGTGATTTCACCCCTGCCATAGAGACCCCGCATGTCCGGTGCCCTGACCCCAACCGTCGCCGCCACGCCCACCACGGTCCAGATAACCGCCAACATGATCGCGTTGATGGCGGGCATGACCGGGACGTTGACGGATTACAACGAAGGCTCGCAAGTACGCACGCTCAATGAATCGCTTGGGTCCGTGGTCGAGGTGCAGTCCGTCTCCGATCTGGCCCTGGCGTTCCAGGCGCTGGCCTACGGCGCTATGTCGCTGTTTGGGGTCACACCCTCGATCGCTTTACCGGCAACCGGCACCGTGGTGTTCGCCACGTCCTTCCCGGTCGCCACAGCGCTCCCCACCACGCAGGCAGTACCGATCCCAAGCGGCACCCTGGTGCAGACGCCGGGCGGCGTGCAATTCGCCACCACGGCGACGACTACCCTGGCGTCCGGCACAGCCAGTGTGACAGCAGGCGTCATTGCGACTGTCGCAGGAAGCGCTGGGAACGTACCGGCGTCCGGAATAGCCGGAACACCCCTTACCGGCCTCGGCTACCCGCTGTTCGTCAGCAATGGTGTCGCCACGGCGGGCGGCGCCGATCCCGGCACCCAGTCGACCGCGTTGGCCGAGTTCACCGCCCGGCAGGCCTCTCTTGGGCTGTCGTCACCGGTTGCCGTTGCGAACTCCCCGGTCGGCGTCACGGCCAGCGGCACCGGCGAGATCGTCGCTTTTGCCGCGTGCTATGAGCCGTTTCTGTATGCCGGTAGCGGCGCGGCGTCCGGCATCGCAGGGTATGTGGTGTACATCGACAACGGCAACGGCAACGCCAGCCCATCGCTGGTCGCAGCGGTCCAGGCGTGGATCAGTGGCAACTACATCGCCAATCAGTCCGGTTTCAGGCCGGTCGGTGTGCCGTACCAGGTGCTCGCCGCCGCACCGGTCTACGCTTCGGTTATCGTCTCCGGCACATTGATCCCAGGCCTGCTGACGGCAAGCAACCTTACAGCAGCCGTCACCAGCGGCGTCACGAACTACTTCAACACCCTTGGGATATCGGCGCCGATGCCCGGCACGTCCGGCATCAACAGCGCTGGCCAGCCACAGATAGCGGGCCGTGTGGCCGATGCTGGGCTCGGCGCATTCAGCAGCCTGTCGGTCAGCCTGTACTATTCGGGTTCCAGCACACCTGTGCCGGTCGTCAGTGGCGGGATTGGCACGCGTGTCATCCTGTCTTCGCTGTCCGTGACGGTGGGGTAAGCATGAATTTCCAGGCCGTCATCGCGCAACTGACCGACCTTCCGGCGACGTTCCAGCCGCCGGGCAATCCTTACGCGCAGTTCATAAACGCGCTGGCGTCCGCGGAATCGCTGTTCACCTCTGGTGCTGATGCCACGATGGCGCAGGCAGTGTCTTTCAGCGGTGCGATAGACGGATGGATCGACGTCTGGGGACTGCTTTTCGAGGTACCGCGCAATCAGGGTGAAGGGAACATTCCCTACGCGACCCGCATCGCTGAAACAGTGCTGGCATGGGTCGGTACCCTGCCAGCAATCCAGATGTGGATCGCACTGTTTGCACCCGGCGGTTCCGTAGTCGAGAACGCTTCCGGGCTCGGCTACGCCATAACTCTACCTGCCACCATGACACTGCCGCAGGTCATCACGTTTCTCGTGTCGCTTGGCCGGATTCGCCCGGCCGGTGTGCCGTTTTCGGTGCAGCAAACCGGCACTGGACTGTACCTTGGTGCAGAAGCATTCCTTGGCGCTGGTGCGACGATCGGCTCTTATCTCGTCAATACCGGCACCGCGCCAACATCGCTGCTGAACGCCACGACATGCAACGCGCAACCCCTAATTCCGGATCTGTTCCTTGTCGCAGATTAACCTCGGACAGCAAGGCTATCTTCTGGCATCCGGTCCTCACGGGACCTGGCCACCCATAACGTCGCCTGGATCGCGGCGCCATCCACCACCGTATGTGCCGCCACCGCCACCACCGATAACCATTCAGTCGGTCACGCTGTCGAACGCGTCTTTTGTCAGCGGCACAAGCAACGCCACAGTCGGCACCATAAACGTGGCGATGAATATCGGTTCGTTTACCGGATCACTGTCGCTGTCCGGCACGAACGCGTCAAGTTTCCAGATTGTCGGAAACACACTGGAGACTGTCGGCAGCCTGTCTGCCGGAACGTACTCGATCGTCATCACCGCCACGCAAGGCAGCGCGGTAAACTCGCCTGTCTCTACATCGCCACTGACCATTACAGGCAGCGCGGCTGCGCCAGCTTTCTCGTCCATCACGCTGTCAAACAACACGTTCATCGACACCACGGCGAACGCGACCGTCGGCACCATAGCGGTGACGATGACCAATGGCGCATTCAGCGGAACTCTGGCGGTCGGCGGCACGAATGCAGCCGATTTCCAGATAGTCGGCACAACTCTGGAAACCATCGGCACCCTTGCCGGCGGAACGTACTCGATCGTCATTACCGGCACGCAGGCCGGTGCGTCGAACTCGCCGTTTTCCACGTCACCGCTGACGATCACCGGTGCTGCGGCGCCGCCACCACCGCTGTCGTTCCAGTCCATCACGCTGTCAAACAACACGTTCGTCGACACCGTGAACAACGCGACGGTCGGCACGATCTCTGTGGTGATGAATGGTGGCACGTTCAGCGGCACGCTGTCGCTGTCGGGCACGAACGCGTCCAGCTTCCGCATCGTCGGAACCACCCTGCAAACCTTCGGCGTTCTCCCCGCCGGAACGTACTCGGTCATCATCACCGGCACGCAATCCGGCGCGTCCAATTCGCCGTTCTCCACCCTGGCCCAGACGATCACCGGCAGCGCGGCCGCGGCCGCGGCTACGACGTGGAACCCGTCTGACCAGTCCGGCATGACGCTGTCCAACGGCAACCTGACGGCGACAACGAACAGCGCGGCGCAGGCTGGCGTTCGCTCGACGTCCGCCATGCCAGGCGTGCCAAGCTATTTCGAAATCACCCTGACAACCTCTGGCTCCAGTGAAGTCGTCGGTATCGCGGACTCCTCGTGGGTGGAGACAGCCGCTGCCGGGCTGGGCGGCGACAACAATGGCATAGGCCTGCTGGAAACCGGTGCGGTCCATCTGAACAACGTCGCGGTCGGGTCCGCCATGCCAGCCTGGACCGCAGCAACGGTGCTGGGCGTCGCTGTCAACCCCACCACGAAAAAGATATTCTTCACCTATAACGGAACCACATGGGATGCCACCGGATCCGGCGACAACCCAGCGACGAATACCGGCGGCTATTCGTGGGCCACTGCGGTGTCCGGATCCTATTTCATCGCCTTCGGTGCGCTGGGCTCCTCCGTGACCAGCGGTGTGTCGGGCAGTCAGAACAGCGGTGCGTCACAGCCCGTCGTAAGCGGCCCGGCGACCGCGACAGTCGGTGTCAGCACCACGCTGGCGATTACCGGGCTGACCCTTTCCGACACCAATCAGCCGCTGGGCGGCACCTGTGCATTGAATGTGGACTGCACGTCCGGCATCTGCACGCTGAACACAGTGGTCACGGGCGGATCGGCTACCGGCAACGGTACCAACTCAATATCGGTATCGGATACCTTCCCCAACTGCCAAACCGACATCGCGTCGCTGACCTATACCGCGTCATCGTCTACCGGCACTGATTCTATTTTCGTGCAGTTGTGGGACCAGCTAGGCCTGAACAATTCGATCAATATCGCGGTCACCATAGAAGCAGGCAGCGTCGGCATCAAAGTGCTGAATGCTGGCGAACAGACGTTTGCCTACACGGTTCCATCCGGCTATACGGCGTGGGATAGCTTCGCCCCAGCACCGCCGACCAATCTGACCGGCGCAGCAGGCAGCACGTCAGTTGCACTTACCTGGACAGCATCTGCTGTCGGCACTGCACCGCTCACATACACGGTGCAGAACAGGATTACCGGCAGTTCCACTTGGGCCAACGTCGTAACTGGGCTGACCACAGAATCGTATAACGTCACCGGTCTGACGACCCGCACCTCGTACGATTTCCAGGTGATCGCCGTCAACGCGCTTGGCAACGCTGTCACGCCTTTTATCACCGTTGCCACGACAGCCGCAGGCAATGTCGTCGGCGACGCAACCGGCACACAGGCTGGCCGCATTGCCGATTTCCTGGAAACCATCGGCGTCAACGGGTTCTTTAACAATCAGGACGGCGCCATCGGTTACAACGATTATCCCAACACGCCGACCAACGCCCAGATAGCTGCGGGCTATGTGACCGGGTTGCAGTACCTCACGGCCAATACCGGCATGGGATTGACCTGCCGCATCTACACAGACGGCACCAGTACGACGACCGAGAACGACCAGGTCAACATCTGCACCATCATCCAGGCGTCCATGCCGAATGTCAGGTGGACGTCGTGCTGGAGTTGGACCAACGCCGCCACACAGGCTGTCGTCAGCGGGCTCATATCCGCAGGCATCCTGGCTTTTGCTGAAGGCGTGAACGAGCCCAATCCCGGCGGCAACACGAACGAGCCGGTTGCCGACTGCCTCACGCAGCAAGCGTTTGTCTGGAGCACCTGGAACGCAACCCAGCCGGTCGCCGCTCCATCGTGCGTCGATAACGGATCGAACACCTATGCGGCCGACTACTATGGCAGCAACCTGTCGACAGTGGCGGGTGAATGCACACTATGGAACGGCCACAACTATCCGAACGGCGGCGCACCGTCCAACGACATCTACCGCCGCACCCTGATGATCGGCTCGAATATCGGCTTCCCTGCCAACGGCGTGGTCACCGAGTTTCATCCGCTGCTGTACAACACCTCGGCGGCACAGTCTGCGGGTGAGACCATCAGCGGCTACTATCTCGCTTGCGCGTGGCTGGCAGGCTATATGTACTACAACGTCAAGGCGCTGATCTGGTTCGACATGTTCGATTACCAGTACAACGCGACGTCACCGCCTTTTGCCTATCCGGTCGGATTTTTCAATCAGTACAATTCGAGTTCGCCGCGCAACGCGGCGATCGTGGTTCATAATTTCTTCCTGTTCTGCACTGACGCGGCCACGACACGCCATACCTTCACGCCGGGCAAACTGAACTACACCCTCAGTGGCCTGCCAGCGAAGTGGACGGGTAGCTTTGGCGGCGTGACCAGTACCCAGGCCTCCGGTGGCGGCCAGTCGGCGCTGTTCCAGGGCTCCAACGGAATACTGTATCTGTTCATCTGGAACGAACAAAACGCGCTCGCTCTCGGCACCACGACAACCGTCACCGTGACGTTTAATGACGAGGCAATGACCAAGGTGGTAGACTACAGCCTGACCAATCCGGCCGGGACGGCAAACCCGGCGCCTATCCAGACCCTGACCAACGTGACTACAGTGACGATGCATCTTACCACCGAGGTTCGCGTGCTGGTCATCACCTACCCGTAGGAGACGTACCATCAAGATCCCCCTGTTTTCCGATCCGCAGTTCCTGGACGCGAGCGCAGTCGGTGGCCTGAACCCCGCTTTCGGTATCGTGTCGGGAGACTTCGCGTCGGTCGGTATAGCAGCGTGGGCCGATCCGGGTTTGCTTTCGCCCGAGTCCATGACGGTTTCGTTCTCCGGCATGGTCGCCACGATCGGACTTCCCTCCCCGTGGGGCATCATGTCGTCCGGCAGCGTTGTCGTGCGCGCCCACGGCACACAGACCAGCCAGGACACCCAGACCTATACCGTCAATTTCGCGCCGCTGGTGCCCGCCAGCGGCAGCGTCACCGCGTATCTTGCCGCGACGATCACCACGATCCAGCAGACACCGATGCCGGTGCCCGGGCCACCGCCAGGGCATCCGGCCTATAACCCGAACACGGTGCCGACGGTCGTCTATGCCCAGCAGCTTTACACGACAGCACTTACCGCGGTGACTGGCGGGATCGACAACGTCAATACCTTCGAACTTTTCCGCACGACCCTGACGGCAAGCCAGTCCACCTTGTCCGCCTATAATACCGGATACCAGCAGCGCGCTGCGAATCGCCAAGCGCTTCCCTCTCTGTTCCTGGCAAGCGGCGGCACTCTGACGCCTGCACAGGCGCAGCTTGTTCTGTATCCTACTGCCGCCGGACTGACGCACACACTGCCCCCGGCAAGCGGCGCCAACGGACTGCCGTTCACCTTTGTCAACCTGACAAACGGCAACGAGACCGTCGCCACAACCAGCACCGATGTTATCTGGGGAATGAGCGGCGGCGCGCCGACAAGCTCTGTCGTAATTGCGCCTAGTGGATCCGTGACGTTCTGGGCTTTGGGTGCAAGCAACCCGGGATCTTACGCAGCCCTCGCATTCTCCCCGTCCACGCTGCTTACCGCAAGCAACACGTGGACGGGCGGCACCAACACGTTCAACGGATCGGTAGTTGTCGGCACAAACCTGACGGTTGACGGTAGCGAAACAATAGACGGCAATCTCACAGTCGATGGCAGTGTCTTTGTTGCCGGCGCTGGTGGCCTTACGGTGAGCAACAACGCTGCCGTAGACGGTGTCCTGTACTTAGGTTCATCCGGAGCGTTCTACATCAACCCCAACAGCGGCGGCACTCAGCTAATAGAGTTTGGGTCAGGTAACTATATTCAATATACCGGTGGAACGGGTATCGCTATTGTCTCAGGCGGCAGTCTGATTCTGTACGACTCTGGTGGTGGTTCCAATTTCACTATGTCCGGGAACCTGTTCACTGCCAACAATGCCGGTTTGCGTGCGGCGTTCGGCGCGTTTGGATCTGGTGACAGTGCCCGTTGTGTAGTGCTTAACGACTTTGTACTTAGCGGCAATTCCGGCGGCTGGTACGAAAGGCTGCCGAACGGATTGATCATTCAGGGGGCCCAGGCGCTGACCCCCGGCACCAACGATTACTCTGTGACCTATCCGATCGCCTTTCCAACTGCGCTCTTGGTTGTCGTTGGCTGTGCGGTGAATAGCACAGCAGCGTACGGAGCGGTTGCGGCATTCGGAAGCCTGACAGGTTTTGGTGCCCACATGAATACGCCGTGCAACATGGAATACATAGCGATAGGGTATTAACGATGTCTTTGTACGCACAGTTCGATCCTACCGTTCCGTCGCCATCACCCGTCATAACCTGGTACGACACCGATTTCGCCAACTACCCGAACCTGCCGCCAGAGTCCAATCTGCTGGAGGTTAGCGCCGTCCAGTGGACCGCACACTTGGCCAATCCCGGCGGCTGGGCAGTTTCCAACGGCGAACTGGTACCATACACAGTGCCACTGACAGCGGCACAGGTGGCGCAGACAGCGTATAGCGTAGCGGTCGCTGTAGGTGTGGCGATCGTCAGTACCGGTACGCCGTCGCTCAATGGCGCCTACGCTCTCGACCAAGCCAGTCTTGGCCGGATAGCTGCGGAGCAAACCTACATCGCCACAACAGGTAAATTCACCAACGGACAGACGACACGGGCATGGCCTGATTTGTCCGGTGCGCCACACGTGTTCCCCAGCACTGCGGAGTTCGTCGCCTTTGCCGAAGCGGTCGCGCAGTACGATGACGCGCTGCTGACCGCGCTTGCCGCAGGCAACGCCGGAGGGGCGTGGGTTGCACCGGCGCTGCCAGGTCCGATCCCGTAGGTTACGGCGAGGGCGTCTGCGGCGTGACGAAGCCCTGCCACATCTGCTGCGCCAGTGTCCCGGCCGCCTGAAGGCTGTTGAACACCTGGAGCCCCTGTCCGGTCCCTTCCGGCAAGCCCTGCTGGTAGATGCTGCTGGCGCCCGGCACATACTGGCGCATCGCGTTGCCGGTGTAGATCGCCTGAAGGAGCCCAGCGGAGCCAGAGTCCGCATAGACCCCGGACGGCAGCCCACGCGACAGCGTAAGCGTCGTCGACGACTGGCCACCGAAGACGAAATGGTGCGTCACGCCTTCGACGTAAAAGGTCCACAGCAGGCCATCCTTGAACGGCGCATACTCATAGCGCGTGCCGATGTAGACCGACGGTGCGAGCGGCACCGTCACCTGGCCTCGCGCCATCAGCGCCAGGGGATGCCACCACGAGGCGAGCGCCGCGGTCAGCGTCGAGACCGATTGCAGCATGCCGGTGCCTGCTGAAGCGGCGATAGTGCCCTGCGGGTCATAGAACCAGCGGGTGGTGCCGTCGCACGGCCGGTATCCGTAGCGGTGCACCGAGGCCGGATCCGCAGCACCGGCGAAAATGAACGCGAACGGCGTGTTGTTCCCGCCTTCGCTGAATATCGTCGAGTACGCCGTCGGGTTCAGCTTGTAGAAATTGCGCACTTCATCGGACGAGAACGACACGGTCGATTCATAGAACCCAAAGCCGGACAGCGTCGTCTTGGGCAGCGCGTTCCAGCGCGACATGTCGAGCGGCGTTGGCGCGGACGTGCTGGGCGACGGCGTGGCCGGGAAATCGAAGCGCGGGACAGGATTGACCCGCGCCACCATCTGGGGTCCGGACGGCAGCGCGTAGGGGAACTCCTGCATGGAAAAGACGGTGCCGGGTGCAGTCACCCCGCCTCCCGGCAGCCCGTATAACCCGTTGGGCGCGGTGGTGACGAAAAACTCGTACCAGGGCCACGGGAAGATGTCCATGAATTTGGCCATCCAGGATTCCAGCCCGGTGAACTGTTCGGTAACCGGGATGACGACGTTGGGGTAGTTTTCCAGGTTTTCCGACACCAGGGTGTTGAACGCCAGCCGCGTATAGCCGCCGCCGTACGGCACAAAGGTGGTGCTCAGCATGCCGACACCGCTGCTGGCCATCACCTGCCACCATTTGTCGCCGACCACGGCCGGGCCGCGCTGCCCCTGCATGCCCTGCGACATGAACGGCACGATGCTCGCCGGCAGCAGCCCAAGCTGGTTTTGCAGCCCGGAGTTGATGGTAAGCCCGTACATCGCCAAGCTGTACCAGTTGGCCGTGTTGAAAAACCACGCGAAGTCCGAACCGACAATCGCCGGCGAGCGCACCGCGGTCGAGCCTTCCGGCGTGGACTGCCAACGCTGGTCTTCCGACGTGTCGGTGGCGACGCCGTCCATGACGATCGCCGAATCAGCACCACGCTGCATGCCGATCAGCACATGCGAGCCCGGGGTGATGATCTCGGTCCAGTCCGGTGCCGATTCCGGCCCGTACGGGCCACCAGGCGCCAACTCGATCGAGAACCGGCCGTCGCCGCCACCCCGCAGGGTTTTCGTCACCGTGATCGAGCGGATCTGGCCGCCGTTGATATAGAACGGGCCGCCTTCGAATGGGTACACTTCGATCCCTGCGGCGACGGCCGCGATGACATCGGACATTTACCTTGCGCTCCACGCATTTACATGCTATATGCAACGGCACAACATGCTAAAGACGCGTGCCGTGCATTTCCTCATTCTCTTCCTGATCCCCATGCGGGTCGTCAACATAGTCCTCGGTACGATAGCGACCGTGGTCCTGTTGCTCTTTTTGCTGGACACCGTCCAAAGGGATATCGAAAGAGGGGCGCCAGCGGAGTGCAGAACCTATTCGCAAATCATGGCCGACTACTACAATGACACCTTCACAGGCTGTGTGCCGTATGGTCCGCCGATCCCGGGATCCGTGAAAGTCTACGGTTCGAACGGCGTCCATCCGGGACAAGCCCACGACAGGAACTACCAGTAACCTATTGCGGCGGAACAACTCTCGACCAGTCGACACCCGACTGTGTTCCTCTGTCGATGATCCTTCTCATGGCCGCGTGCAGCGCGTTGAAGTCGACCACCGCCGTTTCCAAAGCTGCGTTGAAATGCGGAATGATGCCGCTGATCTCGCCGAACTGTGTCGCCGCTCCCGCCATGCTGGCGGTCATCACGGTTGCCTGGAGCGACAGGACGTCTGTTGGGATGTTGCCCGTCATCCCGGCTTGGGCGAGACTGCGGTTGACGCCGGCACCGTACTCCGGCGTCAGGCCGCCGGTGTAGCGCTGGAGCGCACCTGTCACGTTACCGCCGGATGCGTCCAGGTCGGTCCGCAGGAGCCCGATGCCTTCCTCGATGCTTTGCATACGGTCGCGCGGCCGCGGCAGTCCGGACGATCCGGCGATCTGCATCGGGTTGTCCACCGCCGGCACCCCATAGGCACCTATTGCGGTGTTCCGGCCGCCGGTCGACTCCTGCATCATCACTGCGCCGGACAGGAGCGGGTTGACGTTTTTCGCCTCGCTCTGCTCCATGACCTTGTCGATCAGGTCAGGCAGCACGCCCATTCGAGACAGCCCAGCGCGGTAATCGGCCCGCTTGGCAGGATCGAAACCGGCCGTGGCTGGGCTTAGCTGACCGTTGGGCGCGGTGTTCAGCCCGGGCTGCATCCCCTGCGGGTTCATGCGCAACGCCATCGCCGCCTGGGTACCGGTTCCGGTGAGGTTGCCGACGGCGATATCCCGCAATTCCGGCGGAAGCTGACTGATGATCGGGTTCTGCGACAGCACCTTGTACTGTGCTGCCGGGTTACCGGCCGTGACTACGTCCAGCCACTTCATGGCACCGTACGCGTCACCGGACCTGACGGACTGCAACAGCATCCGCACGGCTTCCGAGCCTTCCGGTGAGGACTTCAGCTTGGTGAAGGCCTCAGTTCCGACGAGACGGCTTACGTCACCCTCGCTGCGCAGCCCGGACGCTGCATTCCACGCCAGGACCGATCGTGTCGGATCGCTTCCGACGGTGCTCATGGCCGATGCGAGCCCGGCCTGCGCGTTCACCGCGGCCTCTCCGGTGCGGCCGCCCGGCAGATTGGAGAACCGCATCATAAAGTCCTGGAGCCCGGTCGTGCCGATGCCCATGCCGCCGGTTTGCACCGCGAGCGACAGTGATGCGTCGATCGAGTGCAGGATCGACGTGCGGTCCATGCCGCGCGTGATGGCGTTTTCCAGCGTGTCGGAAAGCTGATTGGAGTAACCCCGGACGCCCGCCTCGGTCGGCGCGACCATGCCGTACCGTCCGGCTTGGCCGATCGTGCCAGTCACGTCACCGGTGTTCAGGCCGCTCAATCCCGGTAGGAAACGGCTCATGGCCAGGCCGCGGGACAGGCCTTCGACATCGGTCGCGCTCTGGGGTGCGACGCCAAAACCACGCACCAAATCGAGGCCTTCAGCCGGTCCGATCCCAGCGGCCGACATCCATTCCGGTGTGTGATAGCCACCCGGGAAAAACCGGCTGCGGATATCCTCGCCGCCAACACCTATCGCGCGGCCGAGGCCGTAGCTCCGGTTCGTCAGGTCTATGTACGGCTTGGCGCTGCTTAGCGCGCTCTCCTCCAGGCCGCCGAGATGCTGCGGCAGCGTGGCGAGTTCGTACCCGGCCATAGCGGCAAGCCCGTAGCCGCCGCCTCGCATAAGCAGCCGCGCCGTCGCTCCGACCCCCAGCATGTTGGCCATGCCGAAGTGTCCGTGGCCGCCACCGCCGAAGCCTCCACCGCCCCAGCCACCACCCCAACCGCCACCACCCCCGCCCCAGCCGCCGCCACCGCCGCCACCAGGTCCGCCACCCCCACCACCTCCACCGCCGCCACCTCCACCGCCTCCCCCGCCACCAGGGGGAGGGGGAGGCGGCCCGCCCCAGCCCCAGCCGTTCGGTGGCGGCGGGATGCCGATAGCGCCAGCCAGCGCAGCAGGCGACAGCCACGATCCGGGAGAGTGCGTCCACGCGGCTGTGTACCCACCGCCGCCACCGCCACGGCCGCCACCGCCGCCGCCGCCAGGGGCTGCTGGAGGCATGCCGTGCATGTCGATGTCGCGGATCATGCCACCGAGCGACGACGCCGGTGCACCAGGGATCGGCGTGGTGATCGCACGCAGGAAACCGAACTCCGCGGACCCGGCAGGACCGCCACCAGCGCCTGCATTCGGGTTTGTCCAGCCGGTCGACGACGCTGACGTTGCTTCCGCAGCGTGCCGGGCCATCCAGTGGCCAAGCAGGTTGCCGCCGTCACCACCGGCAGAACCGCCGACCACGCCTGCCTCGATCCCCTGAAGCTGGCTGATCGACATGTGGCCGAGACCCAGCCCGCCGGGCTGCGCATAGCCTGGATTGCCCTCGATGCGGATCTCAGGCATTGACCGGCTTCCCGCCCCGGGTAATGCCTGGCTTCATCGTTTGCGCTGCGCCCATCTTCGCCTTGTACGCGTTCAGGCGTGCCTGGGCTTCGCTCAGTCCTGCCACTTTTAACCGGTCAGCGTTGTCTATGGCGACCGACGCCCACGCAGCCGCTGCCTCGCTCGCTACGCGCCGCGGGTCCACACCGTTGCGCAGGAAGGTGAACCGTTCGGGCTCGTCTCGCGCGCCCATCTCCAGAATAAAGTCGAGTTCAGCCGGGGTGTGCTGGGTCAGCGGCTTGCCGAACGGACCGCCTGCTGCATGACTACCCAGGATTCGGCTGGCCACCCACAGCTTGGCTGCCAGCCTGTGGTCCGGCGGTATTCCGTCTTGTTCGAAATCGCAACACCTGCTTGGAGAAACTATCTCCGATATCCCACACCGTCTGTTCGCGATCCGGCGGGAACTTGCTGGAATCAACGACCGGTTTGCCGTCTTCCCCTGGTGTGAACGGCCACGTTTGGTTCGACCGTACGAGGTACATCTCCATGATGGCGCAGTTTTGCGCGAAGTCGACGGTGGCGCGGTCCACGGCGAAGTCGAGTATGCCGCCGGAACCGGGGTACGCCTTTCGCCGGACTTCGGCGGCGCGATAGCCGAGTTCGATCCGATGATAGATGCCGGGCTTTCGGAAGATGTATGTCTCGGTTGTAACGCCCGCGTCGCTGCCTTCCCCGTATTTGAGGACGACTTCGAACTCTGGCGAAAGTGGATCGTCGGTCGTACCGGACATGCGCGCTCCTCAAAAGCAATGCGAAGCGCAACCATATCGACACGCAGTTAAGCAGTCAAGCCGATCGTCCCGGCCGCCGCACCAGCCGAGGCTATCGCGGATGCAACGCTGATCGCGTTTTCACCGGTGTTCAGGACACTCACGCCGACGTTGTTCAGCACGTCCATCGCAAGGAACGAGTAGGTGTCGCGCACCGGCGCATTTGCCGGTATTGACTCGGCGAAATTCTGGCACTTGCAATCGACATAGGTGAACACAACGGTTTGCGTCAGGCCGTCGTACACGTGGAAATCGAAGACGTTCCCCGCCAGGATGTAGTTCAGATTCTGGCCGCCCTGGAGCAAATTGACCCCCTGCACCGTGAGCGCAAAGGTATCGAGATTGATCTGCGGCGAGACGCGAAGCTGCTGGACTTCCTGCGGCAGCGCCGATCCGATGCCGTAAAGCTGTTCGGTGCCGAACGGGAACTGATGGCCTGTCGTCTGGGCAAAAAAGATGACCTGATCGCCGAGCATCGCGGCGACCTGGTTACCGTTACGGACGTTATTCTTGACGACTTGCGGTGTGAAACCCGGCATGTCTCAGTTCCTAGGTCGCAACAATCTGGAAGTTCAACGGCTCGACGGATGCGAAAACCGTGATGTAGGCGTTCTCGTTCACCAGGGTGACCTGCACCGTCACACTGGCCAGCCGCTGGGTGCCGCTGTAGTTCAGCACCAGGGACTGCGGGTTCCACGATGCCAGCACACCGTTGCTCGACCCGCCGGTGTAGATCAGTGCGTTGTACAGCCGGGTGATGGCATTGGTGATGTTCACCTCGGTAACCGGCGAGGCAATTGTGCCGACGTACTTCCGCAGGGTGTTGGTGGTCGAGTACGCCAGCCAGTACCGGCATGCAACCTGCTGGGACGACGTGTTCTCCACGTTGTCGTCGGCCTGCCAGGTCGTCATGTCGTTGACGATCGTCGGCGGACCGTTCTGCTGCGCAGTCTGCCAGATCGCCATGACGCCGCCGTTTTGCAGCGTATTCAACTGCGAAACCGACAACTGCGCGCCAGCGTTGGCGCCTTCCACGCCGGTACCGTTCAACACCTTGTTGGTCAGCGGCAGAGCGACGATGTTGCCGGTCGCGATCGACGCCGCGGCCGCCGCCACGTACAGGCCGCCATAAAGCTGGTTTTGCCCGGTATTCGTGTTGGTAGCGTAAATGCCCGGATAGGCGTAGACCATCTGGAGGCTGTCGAGATTCGTCGCATTCGTCACGGTAGTTGCGACGGTGTCGCCGATCGACGAGCCGGTGAAACCCCGGCGCCACATGCCGTACGGTGGGCTGGACGCAATTTCGCAGTGTGCCGCCATCAGCGCCTGGACAGCCGTCGCGTTGCTGTCGCAGAACACCGTCCAGGCGGGCACCCCAAGCGCAAGTGTCAGACCCGACGCATAGTCCCCGTTCACCGGCGGTACGCCGGTCGCCCCGGAAAAGAACGTCGGCGTGCCGACATTCGGCAGCGCTGCATAGCCCGACACGGCACCCACGCCGGTCGCCGCGGTGACCAACGTCGAAGCGAACTGATTGACCCAGAATGCCAGGTCGTTCTGTCCGGCCGGTACGTTAACGTAAACTGGTGTAGCGCCCGAAGCGAGAACACCGGAAGAGGCGTCCAGCAGCAGACATGGAAGCTGCCCGCCGGAAGAGGACAGGCTGATTGCCTCGAAAAAGCCTGTGCCGTTGATCGCCTCGGCCAGGATCGCTGTTGTGGAGTAGGCGCCCGATCCTATGGCAAAGACGGCGCCCTCGCCTGCGTTTGGACTCGACAACGTAAAGGTGCCTGATACCGGCAGGCAGTTGTACGAGACGGACGCCGAGGCCGTGCCAAGATAGGCGATTTCGAACGGCACGCCGAGATCGTCGCCAATGAACTGCGCACCGGAATAGTTGTCGGTCAGCGTCAGCTTGCGGCCGGTCGTCGAGCCCGACGACACCTGATAGGTCAACTGGTTCGACGGCGGCCCGTACAGCACCGAGGTGAGGGTTGCGTACGCCGCACCGCCGGAGGTGGTCAGCAACGCTGCCGACTGCGTGTTGCGCGAGACGTCGATGAAGGTGATTAGCTGCGTGCCGAACAGCGACGGGCTGGGCGTCTGGATGAACGGAATGAAGTTCGATACCGGCGCACCACGCACCGCTATCGAAAAGTCCTGCGCGTTGGCGTAGGTCTGCGGAACCTTCGGTTTCGGCCCCCAGCCATAGCCCAGCACCAGCATGGGCGGCGTGGTCGGCGGATTGTTGCCTGCCGCGGCCGTTACGTCATCAGCGTAATAGGCGCCCGGCAGCCCGATGAACTGGCCGTCGAAGGTGATACCTTGCAAAGGCATTTTACGTCACCATCCTCGGGTCGGTGGGGTGTGCCGGATCTTCGCGATATTTGTCGATCAGCTTGGCCCATTCCGCTGGCGTGTGCCGCTCGCGTCCATGCCGGATCTTCAGCAGTTTGAGCCAAATCTCGTCAGGGTGGCCGGGCGTCGCCGTCATCACGACACGGCCCTTGAAGGCGACCTGCTGACCGTTGCGCAGCAGCGGAACACGCCGCGGCCGCAACGCTGCGGCATACACGGTGAGAGGGACCGGGAAATCGGTCGTCGGCTGAACCGCATCGCTCATGTCGTCAATGGCTCCGGAAGCGATTGCGGAAGGCTATCGCCCCGGCAGACACGGTCCTATGGGGTCAGCAATCAGTAAACGAGACGAAAACACCGCCTGGCTGCGGCAATGGCGCAGGCTCAGACGGCTCACAGGGTACTGGCGGTTCAGCGATCGAAGTCACGAAAACGCCGCCTGGCTGCGACAATGGCGTTGGTGCAGGCGACTCGCACATCACCAGTTCAAGGGTGAAGCTGACCTGCACGTCCTGGGGGGCTTGCTCGATTTGCAGCGAGCCGCGCCCGGTCACCATGCCGAACGCCCGGCTCGCCAGCGCCACCAGGTTTGTGATGCCGACCAGGATGCTGCGCGCCGTGCCCGCAGCCGCAGACCGCGCCACGAGCTTCAGGGAGCCCGACGGCTGGGCTTTAGCCGTACCGGTACCGGTGCTGCGCGCCGTGAGGGCAGCCCCGAATGATCCGGCCGCTCGACTGGTGCCGATGCTTGCACCGCGTCCGGTCAGCGACAGAATGCCGGACGGACGGCCTTGGGCAGTGCCCGCGCCGGTCTCGCGCGCCTTCAGTGCAGCCGAAAAAGTCCCAGCCGCTCGACTGGTGCTGGTGCTTGCACCGCGTCCAAACAGCTTAGCTGCAAACGATCCGGCGCTGCGCGCGGTACCCGCACCGGTTTCCCGCGCCGTCAGCGGAACAGCGCCGGACGGCTGATCCTTGGCAGTGCCGAGGCCTGCGCCACGCGCCTTCAGCGGCACAGTGCCGGTTGGGCTGCTCCGCAAAGTCATAAGGCCGGTTGCCCGGCCGGATAGCGCAGCAGCACCGGTGGCCGTGCCCCGGGCTGTGCCGAGCCCGATCGAGCGCGCGACCAGGGCGACGAAACCACCGGTGCCGGTGATGCCGCGTATGACGCCTGTGCCCGCAGCCCGTCCGACCAGCCCAAGCACACCGACCACGCCACCACGCGCCGTGCCGATGGCGGCGGATCGCGCTTTCAGCGCGGCTGCATAGGATCCCGCACTTATGCGGCCGGTACCGGCGCCGGTTTCGCGCGCCGATAGTGCGGCTGCAAAGGCTCCAGCCGCTCGACTGGTGCCGATGCTTGCAGCGCGTCCGAATAACCCGAGTACCCCGGCTGCACTGCCGCGCGCCGTGCCGACAGCAGCAGATCGGGCCGACAGCGCAGCCGCAAACAGCCCAGCACCACGCACAGTGCCGCTGCCGGTCCCACGCGCCTTCAGCGGGACAGTGCCGGTCAATGTCAGCCGTCCGGTGCCGACACCGGTGCCACGTGCTGACAGCGCTGTCGTGCCGGTCAGCGCGGCCCGGCTGGTGCCAGCGCCGAAAGCGCGTGCGACCAGCGCCACCATCGCGGCTCCAGCCGTCACAGTGCCGCGCGCAATACCGGCGCCTGCGGCACGTGCAGCCAGCCCCACGGCACCGGCCAGCGTATCTCGACCTGTGCCGGCGCCTGTCCCGCGCGCCGCCAGTGGAACCGTACCGGTCAGTGCATCTCGACCAGTACCAGCACCGGTTTCACGTGCCTTCAGCGGAACAGTGCCGGTCAGCGCATCGCGACCGGTACCGGTACCCTCGCCGCGTCCGGTCAGCGGGACAGTGCCGGTCAGTGCGTCGCGACCGGTACCGAAGCCTGCACCACGCGCTGCCAGCGCGGCTGCATACGTTCCTGCGCTAAGGCGCCCGGTGCCAGCACCAGTCTCACGCGCCTTCAGCGGGACAGTACCGGTCAGCGCATCACGCCCAGTGCCAGCGCCGATCTCACGCGCCGCCAGCGGCACTGTGCCGGTCAGCGCGTCGCGTCCAGTGCCAGCGCCGGTTTCGCGCGCCAGCAGCGGAACGACGCCTGCTATTGCACCGTGCGCGACACCGAGGCCTGTGCTGCGCGCCGACAGCGCGACAGTCGCCTTTGCCGCCAACTGCGGCTGGAACGCATGTATCGGCGGTTGAAAAAGCCCAGCCGGTAGTTGAAAGACGACGACTGTCGTCATGGGCTTACTTCATTTCGCGGATATGCATCTCAACGTTGTACGTGCCGGACTGGATGGCGTCGCAGCGAATGCCGAGGATGCCGGATACCGGCACCCAAATTCGGTTGTTCGGCTGGGCATTCCATTCGTAACCGGCGAGAATGTTGAAATCCCGCTGCATGGTGATGTCGCCGACGGTGCCTGCGGTTGTCGCAGCGACACCGGTTGCCGACGTGCTCAATGTGCCGCGGAAGGTGCCAGCACCGCTTGACGAGTTGCCGGTAAAATCGAAGATGTTGGTGCCGACTGCACCGAGGGTAACTGTCGCTCCTGCGGTCAAACGCACAACCGACACCGAGTCCATCAGCGAGTTTGTCGATGCGTTCTGGCTGATCTTGAAATAGAGTAGTTCGGCTGTGTTGGTGGACGATGCAGCGTATTGGATGCCAAGCCGGGCGGTGCCGGCGGTGACCGCGAATGAAGCTGCCCGGATACTCCACGTGCTAAGTTGATCCTGTATGACACGTACTCCTTACACTTGACCTATCATGCAAGATGTGCCATGAATAGGGGCATGAAACGCTGTCCACTTCCGCCAGCAGACTATCTCAAAGCGCGACTGTCGTACAATGCGTCTACCGGAGAGGTAAGATGGAGGCCTAGACCTTTGACCGGCGATCCTTGGTTGGATTCTTACGTACGACGGTGGAACGCACGCTATAGTGAGCGCGTCGCTGGCTACATGGCTGGAGATTATCGCCAAGTTGTTATTGATTACCGTAAATACCAAGAACACCGAGTTATATGGAAAATGGTCACAGGAGAAGAACCGCCAATAGAACTTGACCATAAGGACAGACGCAAAACACACAATGTAATATCTAATATGCGTCCAGCTACTCATGCTGAAAACGGTCGTAATCATGGGATACGAAAGAACAATACGTCTGGCGTTAAAGGAGTGTACTACATTCCATCGTCTGGCCGGTGGAGAGCCATGATTATGGTTGACAGAAAATGTATTCATCTCGGTATGTTTGATACATGTGAAGAAGCCGCTATGCATAGAAAACAAGCAAGCGAGCGCTACTACGGTTCTTTTGCATAGCCTGCATAGGGTCAACTCCAGATTGCTACCTGTTGCGGCTGTCCGAGCACCGGAACATTCTTATTGTTGCTGGTCAGGATGATCGCACCGTTCCAGCCTATTCCACCAGTGTGCGTTGTTGAATCGCCACCGCCGCCGCCGCCACCGCCACCAGGCCAGCCACCAGTACCACCGAGACGGGCAGTCGTCACACCACCGGGACCACCGCTGCCACCGCCACCACCGTTCTGGTTATTGGCGCCTGGATTACCGTTCGACGTGTTCGCGACACCAGCACCGCCAGCACCACCCGAGCCACCATCGCCAGCACCGCCAGCGCCGGAGGCCGACGTTGTCGATCCCGTACTGCCTGCAACACCGGCCGCTGTCGGGCCGCCACAGCCACCACCGCCGCCACCCCAGTCACCCGATGCAGCCGCTGAAGATCCACCGCTACCGCCGGAAAACACTGTCGTTCCCGTACTGGTGGACGCCAAACCCCCAGCACCGCCAGTATGCGTCGATCCGGCTGATCCAGGCTGTGCGAGAACGACAGACGATCCGATGATTGTTGCAGTACCGACTGCTCCAGCCGCCCCACCAAGCCCGACGGTTATTGCGAGTGTACCGCCAGCAGTAACCGTCACGGCCCCGGCAGCATAAGCACCGCCACCACCGCCACCACCGCCGCTCGCGGCCGCGCCGGTGACCCCGCCAGCCCCGCCACCCCAGGCCTGCCCAACACAGTTGCCGGTCCAGTTGGCTGGGATATCGACAACCGAGATGCCCGGGCCGCCGGTGTTCTGCGCAAGCACGTAAATCTGGTCAGCGTCCGTGCTGCTGTAGGTGATCTTGATCTCGGCATAACCGCCATAGCCCGAGTTGGCCGCGCAGCCGCCACCGCCGCCCGGCGTGCCGCCGACGCCACCGGTCGAGTTGAAGGTCTCGCCTTCGCCGCCACCACCGCCGCCGCCATAGTCATAGTCGTCGCCGCCATTGCCGCCAGCGTCCGACGGCGAGCCGCCGCCAGCGCCACCACCGCCGCCAGCACCCTTGCCGCCGACACTACCCGGTGCACCAACACCGCCAGCACCGCCAAGCCCCTGGAAACCGTTGCCACCGGCTGTACCGTTGACGCCGCTGCCACTGGTCGAAACACCGGCTGTACCGCCGCCACAGCCGCCACCACCGGAGCCGCCGCCCGCGGTTGCCGCTGCCGTGCCGCCCGGCTGACCGACGCCCTGCGGACCGCCTGCGCCACCGCCACCGGCATTGCCGAGCGTGTTGCCGGTGCCGCCAGCACCGCCAGCGTTGATCAGGTTGCCGATCGCTGTTGTGGCTGATGCTCCACCAGGCGCGATGACGGTTGATGAACTGCTGAACCATGTGTCGCCGCCAGGATTGCCGATCACACCGAGCGAAAAAGGGATCGGCGTTCCAGCTACGGCCGAGAAACTATTGAGTTGGCACCACGTCGCACCAGCACCGCCATTCGTGCCATCGCTAAGCTGTCCAGCACCCCAGCACTGCACCGTCCAATGCGCCGTGGTGCGCGGCGTGATGCTCCCGACGCCGCCCCCGATGATGTAGATGGTTGTCACAGGGGCTCACGAATCACGCCACTGCCAGCGTCAATGCTCCTGAAGCGAAGCTGGCCGTCACGTTAATCGGGATCGACTGCTGGGTGACCTGCCGCACCATCGCCGCGCCAGCAACCGACGTGTTCGTGCTGACGTTGAACGTGTCGGATGACAGGCCTGCAACGGTGAAAGGCGTCTCCGACGTCAGGCTGCTTGGCACGTTGCCGCCAAACCGCGCCGTGAAAGCGACGCTCGCGCCGTTGGCCAGGTTCGGCGTCGATCCTGCGGTGATGCCGATCGCCGTAATAACTCCCGGCGAGGCCAGGGTGATCGTACACGGATACCAAGGATCATTGCCGAGCCAATCCCAATCCCACAGGTTGCCGCTGGTCACCGCGTCGTACAGACCGAACGCCACTACCGTGCCCCAGCTTGCGGTCGCCTGTGCGAAAGCGATGATCGCATTCGTCACCGCCGTTGCCGGGCCCTGGCTGCTTGCTGCGGAGAACGCCGAGAAGGTGATCGTGTCGCCGGAACCGACAGTGCTGCTTGCGTTGGCGGACATCGTCACGGTCGTGCCGGTCGTGCTCAAAACAGTCACGGTGCCCAGTGCGGCCGGTGTCGTCGCATCGCGTATGCGCATCCCAGCCACGATCCACGACGGAACCGATGCGAAGTTCAGTACGGCGCTGCTCGATGACGTGGTGGCGTTGGTGGCCAAGCTGCCAGCGACCTGTACGCGTGCATAGCCGCCAGCGCTGACTTCAACAGCACCGCTATCGTTGTCCCCGGGTGCAGTGGTGAACAGCGCGAGCCAGCGTGCATACGTGCTGGGCATCAGCAGGCTGCCTGCGGTCGCGTTCAAAAAATTCTGCGCATTGTACCCGGTTATGGCCATGAAGCGCGGTCCCTCTACAACTCCAGTTCCACGCACGTTTCCAGCGTGATATTCACGTCGATCGCAGCGATGGTGCCGTATCCGGTGGTAATCGTCACTGGGAAAACCCCCTCCAGTACGAGCATGATCTCTGACCAGTAGAATACCGGCGCCTGTCCGGTCCATTCCTGGCTGCTGTCTCCGGAAACCGCCTGCCACTCGTGCCGTACGTTCTGGCCCACCACCCCGAACAGCGTCGCCTTCAGCGCGCGGAACGCAATCAGCAGCGTGTCACGATAAAAGTCGCGCTCGTCGGCGTTCTGGTCCAGCACACTGATCTGCCACACCCGCTTGGCCCAGCCCGGCAGGGTTGCCAGATTGTTGGTGTCCGGCACCAGTACGTCCTGGCCGATCGCGGTGTCGTTCTGCTGAAACAGCGCCAGGTTGACGACGACAAACGGTGTCGCTGGCCAGCCGCCCGCCGGACCTTTCGTCGTGACCTGCGCGGGCTCTATCGTCACACCGGGCGGCCTTGGCGCGTTGTCGCAGGCGGCCTGCATCAGGCGAATCAGAAGCTGTGTCATGCCGTCGGGCACGGTGACGATCGCCGAGCCCGGCGTCACCGCGGCGGTCACCGTCGTGCCGGTGTTGTCGATCCCGGTCCAGGTGTACGAAACCGCGGGGTTCAGCGGCTGCGAAGACGTCGACGGCCCGTCGCCAACGTCGACCCAGAACGGTAGCGGTGCCCCGGCATAGATTGTGGCACTGCTACTGTCCGAACCATTGCGAATAAGAGTGATACTGGTCACACCTGATGCAGGTGCGAAATTACCTTGATCGGCGCCGTAGAGTTCTAGTAAAACGCTGCCGCCGATAGGCAGGGGCGCCAGAACGATCGGCGGGCCAGCGGAGCCGGACACCGGGTCATCCCTCCGCTATCGCGCGCCTGGCGATCGTCGCCAGGGCCATTGCTGGTGCATACGGCATCATCGGCGGGATGATCCATGAGTCGGCAGGCGAGTTCGGGCCGAACGACGCGAAGCCGCTGGACGTGTTGGCGCGCAGTTCCGCCCACATGGAGGACTTCAGCGAAGCAGGTCCGGACCCAACACGCCGCAACCCGGTCGCCCTCAGATGCTCGACCGAACCGACCGGGCGGTGCATCGGGATCGCACGATTGCGGAGCGAGGCGACCGTCTTCATGTCGAACGACCGGTGTCCGGTTTCGAGTACTGCTGCCTCCGGCGCAAGCTCCTCGTCGGCCAGGATCGCGATGGTTGCCGGTCCGCGCTGCTCCAGCCGCAGCGACGAGGCGTACTTGCCGGACGGGTAGATCAGACGCTTGCCGTTCAGCGCCGTGTGCCCGAGCGCGAAGTCGAGCCACATGACAAAAATCTCGACGCCGATCTGCGTAATCGTCTCGGGCGGCAGGTTCGTCCGGATGATGTAGGAGAAACCGGTTTTCACCTAGATGGAGCCGATCAGTGTTGGGGCTGTGGCCAGCGTGCCCGTCATCTGCGCACTGCCCGCTGCCTGCGGCTCCAGCCCGCGCTGACGGGTCCAGAAATCGAGCGCCTGGAGCCGGAACCGCCGCGGCTCATTGACCGTGCCGCCGCCCAGTGGGCGGATATGCGGCAGGCCGCCGGCGACGCGGAACGCCACGTACACGGGCGCGGCCAGGAACTCCACCATGTAATTCGTCCCGGGCGGATAGCCGGTGATCGCCACCGTAGCGCCGGACACCGTATAGCCCGACACGAGATCGACGTTCCCGCTCGACGGATCCCAGACCGTCACCGCCCCGGACGGCGCTATTGCAAGGTTCTGCTGAAAAGGCAGGTTCTGCTTTATGCCGACCTGCAACACCGCCGTGTAGCGCGTCTGCATATCGACCGGTACAAAGCGGTCGTCGACAGAGGCGTACGTCCAGCATTGCGTCGGCTGGTTCGGATCGCCGACCGCGAAATTCGGATTGGCGTATGGGATGGTGATCGACGGCTCCGTACTCTGGAATGTGCCGTACTCCTCGTTGAACCGCGTGCCGGGTTCGTCCGACGTCGGCGCCCGGTGGATGAACTCCAGGTACATCGGCATCGGCGGGCCGGGCGCGTCCCAGTAGACCCCCACACCGGAGCATTTGGTGCAGGACCGCTGGGGTGACCCTAGCTGCGGCAGCCGCCCGGCCGCTCCACCGCCCGCGTAAACGCAGGGGCAGGTATGGCTCCTCGCCCACGACACGCGCTGGGCGTTCGCCGCGATCAGCGCGTCGAAGTTCTGCGATGGCATGGAGCGCATCGTTGTCGGCAGCGCAGGGCAGGGCAGGATCACACCGGGCATTGCGGCCTACAGGATGTTCATGGCGAAGCCGCCGCACATCTGCTTGGCTCGCCGGGTCAGCCGATCCACCACTAACTCCTGCTGGGCGATTGCGCCAGCGAAGGCGCCCTTCGGATCGAATTTCATCTCCTGCATCAGGCCGTCCGCCTGGAGGCGCGTCGAGACGGCACCGTAGTTGACGGAAAGCTGCATGATCCCCAGCGCCGTCGTAGCCGTTTTGGCGAGCACAAGCTGCCGCATGAATTTCCAGTTGGCCTGATAGTCCGCCGCGGTCAGACCAGCGGTGTACTGGAACCACATGCCACCAGGCACGTTCTCCGAAAATCCCAGAAAGGCCAGTTGCAAAGCGAACAGCGGCAGCATTTGCACGTCTGTCGCCGGCACGAACCGCACCAGGCCGCGTTCCGAATCCTCCACAACCCACGTCTGGGGCATCCGGAAGTACTCGTTCAGCAGCGGATAGATGAACGCCATGTTTTTCGTGCCATTGGCGTTCGTGGCATTGATGATGCCGGTCGGATCGACAACATCCACGCCTTTCACCGGCCGCCAGCGCATCCGCTGGTACAGCCATCCGGCATCACGGGCGCGGTCAAAGAAAAAGTCGTACGCCGCTTCCTGAAAGTCGTAGTCGACCCCAAGCTGCTGGTAGTTGTATTTCGTGACCAGCCCTAAAAGCTGTGTCGCCTGCTGCGATTTGGCTGGCGGTGCGGCAATCCACGTCTGGCATAGCTTGATATTGGTGTCGTTCTCGATCTCGTCCTCGGCATAGCGGATCCATTCGGTGATGGACGGGTCGTCGATCGGAACCGGCGGATTGCCGTACATCTGGATAGGAACCTGAAGATAGGTCCGGAGATCGTTCGGTTGCAGCCCGGTTTTGGTCGAAGCACCGGAAGAGAAATTGATGATGGTCGGCGCCTGACCGGACACCGCGGTGTTCCAGTTCCACAGTGCCTTGGTAGGAATCGGAACATAGGTATTCGGGTTGTCCGACACTTAGCCCGATCTCCCCTGTGCTTCGCGCAGGCGTTTCCGCCAGCCGGGCGTATGCGGGATCCTCTGGGCAACCCGTTCGGCGCTCTCCTGCGGCGTCTCCGGCTTGTCGTCGTCATCGTCGTCAGCCGATGCTGTCGCTGGTGCCGCAACTGGTGTTGCAGCCACCGTGCCGAACGCCTCCAGCAGCGCTTCCGGCTCGCCGCGCAGCGCCGCTACCTGTCCTTCATTCAGGGCGTCCGTCACGTAGTCGCCGTTCGGCACCCAGCGGAACGGCACACCGACAACCTCACCACCGACAGCGTGGCGGTGCCGCCAGGCAGTCCAGATACGACCATTGCGGCGCAGGCGAGCGGTGAACGTCATGTCAGTTGTACAGCAGAGTGAAAACCGAGTTCGGTATGATGGTTATCGAACCATCGGCGTCCTGGATTACCCAGTCCGTCGCGTTCGCTTTTTCCGTACCGGATCTGGACGGCACATGCAGCGTGCCATCACCCGGCGAGTGAAGCGCCAGGCGCTTCGCCCAGATCGGAAGGGTCGAGGCCGCGGCTGTCAAAAGGCCGCCGGACCACTGGAAAGCGTCTATCGAGACGCCGCCTTTTTGCGTGTGCGTTGCCATAGCTTCAGGTTACTCCCTTCCGGACAGGTTGTCATTGCAGGCCGCCAAAACGAAAACGCCCCCGAACTGCTTCGGGGGCGTTTGACTTGAGTCCCCGGCGATCAGGCGTTCGCGCCGAGAGCGTTCCATACCGGGCTGTCCGGAAGGAAGTTGCGGATAACCGCGTGGAATTTCGGGATTCTATTCCGGATTGCGCCGATCGACGCAACGCACCACGGCATGTACAGGTTGGCCGCGAACAGATTGATGCGGGTCAGCGGCAGCAGGTAGCGATAGTCGAGCGCGTCGTCTTCGGTGCGCATGTCCAGCAGGTAGATGTTCTCGCCACCCGGGATCGAATAGTTGAAGTCGACGAACGTGACGGTTCCTGAACCGCTCGCCAGCACCGAACCGACATACCGCACCGCGGTCGGCGAGTTGGCGCCTGACGCGAAGCCCGATGCGCCGCTGCGGAACACGCGGTAAGCGTAGGCGTCGGCCGCCGCCGGACCGCCGATGCTGACCACAACCGCGCCAGATGACGTGATACCGGAACCAGGCGCATAGATGCCGGAAGCGCCCGCCGACCACGTCAGGGTCGACTCGTTCATGTTCACGTCGGTCGAAGCGACACCGTAGTAGTACTTGGTCGTCGCTCCGGTGTACACGCCACCTGCGACACCCCAGTTGCTGCCGGAATAGGCCGCACCGGAAGCCGCCACGAGCACGCCGGATGGCGGTGTCGGGTTGGTGGTCGTGGTGGGCGTGGTGCCGTTTGCGCGCACCTGCCCCTGCGCGGGAATGTCTCGCGCGGTGATGACGATATCAAGCGGGAACTGGATCGGGCCGAGACGCGTGCGCATGCCCTGCAAGTCGCCATCGACCACGATGCCGCGGCGATCGGCGAACTCGGCATTGACCAGGTTGTTCAGCAGCGTCGTCACCAGCGACTGCAATGCACCGTTGGTCGCCGGGGTCATGAAGGCGTGCGTGATGCGGCCGTACTTGGTCCATGAAGCGACGTTTGCCGCCACTTCATAGATCATGTTGTACAGGGTCTGCGACAGCGACCAGCCCTGCGCGGACGCATTATTCGTGTAGAACGCCTGGTAATCGAAAATGTTGCCGCTTGGCGTGGTGTAGAAAATACCGGCGAACTGGTTCGGGAAGACGTTCGGATTGCCCTGGAAACACATCCAGTCGGCAGTCTGGAGCACGGTCAGCGCGCTGTTGGCGTTTTCCTGCTCGTTCACCGATACGAAATTGTTCTGCGCCATCAAAGCCAGGGTAACAGCGCGCCCGTCCAGCATCAGCTTCAGGTTGATCGACTGGAGCGAGTAGATACCGGCGTTGGTCGCAAGCGTGCCGGTTTGCACGTTGGAAAAGCCGGACGTCGCCGAACCCGGCAGCGCACCGCCCGGATCGTCGATGTAGGCGAAGTAGTCGACCACCTGGTACGCCGGGCTTTTCGGCAGCGACTGGTACAGCGTGAAGCTGTCCGGCCGCACCGTGCCACGGGCAATGCGCGTGTCGAGCGACACATAGCCCAGCGACTGGCCGCCTGTGATCGACGTGAAGTTGGTCGCCGTGCCGACATCGAGCACCGCCTTGGCGATCGGGTCGGCCTTGGCCAGTTCGATGACGTCGATCTCGCGCAACGGACCGCGGCTTGAACCTTCGGTCGGTCCGGGTGCGTTGGTCTGGTACCAGCGTGCCGAATCACGCCATACCTTGGCAAAGGCCTGTTCCGGCGCGGCCGCCTTGTGCAGCGCCTCGCGCGCCGTCGCGCCATTGAACATGATCGGGTTGCCAGGACCGAAACTGATCGGCACCTCGACGCCCATCGCCACGCCCATGAACATCGGCGCGAGCGGCGCAAGCGGGCTGTTCGCCGGCGGCAGCGACTGTTCGAACTGCACCAGCGCCTTGGTGGCGCGGTGCATCCGCACCTCTGCCGGTACGTCGGCGTCGATGATCTGCGGCTCGACGTACTCGTTCGCCGGGCGCCGCACGATCGGATGGGGCGGAACGACCGGTGGCTTGCCGTTTTGGGTCAGCGCGGATCCAGCGAGAAGGCCGGTAGGCGGGACGCCTGGCGTGCCGGTTTCAATGGATTGGGACATCGTCTCTGGTGTTCCTTCTCTCGGGCCGTTACGCCGCCTTGGCCTTCAGGATTGCCTGCACCGGCTCCGGGCATCCCGCGATGGCCGCATTAACCGTGACTTCCGGAATGCCGGGGATGCGCGTCGTCTGCAACGCGTCCATCGCCTTGTCGCGCTGCGCCGCCGTAATGTGGCGAGCCTCGGCCAGTTCGTTGATTTTCTGGGCCTTCGACTCGAAGGTGACGACTTCCCCCTTGAACAAGTCGGTCACCGGCGGCATCGTGTTGTTCGGGTTGCGGCTCTGGCCGCCGACCATGCGCATGACTTCTTCGACACGCGCGGTCAGCAAGGCTTGTCCGGACAGCGACGCCTTGACGGCCTCGGCCATCGCGTCCATCGCCTTTTGCACGTCCGCCGCCACTGGCGCCGTGCCAGTTGCGCCACCGGTCGCCGTCGCCGCCGTGCTGTCGCCGGTCGCCGCCGTGCTGTCGCCGGACGTTGCCGCTGGTGCCGTCGCCGTCTTGCCAAGCGGCCACTTGTCCTGATTCTTGGCCTTGGCTTCCTTGGCCGCTTTGGAGACAGATTCGAGACGCGCCTCGATCGCCTTCATGCTCAGGCCGACCTTGCCCTCGCGCAGTGCCTTGGCGACCGCGGCATGCGTCCGCGCCTTGGCCAGACGCCGCATGCCCATGTTGTACTGGCGCACACCAGCGTTCGGCTGGCCGTCCGCCATCGCATCGGCCGCGGCCTTGAACGCTCCACGGGCGAGACGGGTCAGCCCCTTGGCAATCAGGCGCTCGCGCGCCGCAGCCTTGCCAACAGCCTTTTTCGCCTCGTCCTCGTCTTCCTCGCCTTCCTCTTCAAGCTCGTTGGTGATCTCGATCTCGGTACCACCACCGGACTCTTCCTGCTCGGCCTCTTCGTCCTCGTCCTCTTCCTCGTCAGCGTTGCCCGACTCACTGTCCTTGTTGGATTCGGACTCACCCTTGGCCTTGGAGACAGCCTTGACCACCTCCGGAATAGCCTTGGCGATGGCACCCGGAAGCGCCTTGGCAACGGCTGCCGACACCGCGGCCTCGATCGCCGCCTTGTCGATCGCCACCGGCTCCGCAGTGCTAAGGGACAGCACCATCAGGTCGATCCGGTCATTGATCGCCTTCGCGGTGCTGAACAGCGACTTCAGCGCCGCACCATGCGCGCGCAGCTTTGCACCCAGCATTTCGGTCGCGCGCTGCACACCGCGCTGCGGCGTATGCCGCGAGTACTCGCGCTCCATGCGCTCGGCGCCGCCACCAGCAGCATCCTGCTGCGGACCGACGTTGACGCTGCCGCCCGGTACCGAACTTTCCGGACCATGCGCATTCACCAGCCTGGCATGATCGTCCTGCGGCCCATCCCACAGATCCTCGACGATCGGCACGGTGCCCTGATCGTCGCCGGTGAACATCATGTGGTTTTCCGACTTGCCGATCTCCACGCTGGCGGACACCGCCGCATCGGCAATCAGCGTCTCACGTTCGGCCTTGGTCATGTGCGGCCATGCGGCAGCAAGGGCCTTGCTGATGCGGGAAACGAACGTGGGCTTAGTGTCAGCGTTGGCCATGAAACCTCCTGAAGCGTACGGTTCTGCCTTCGGCAGACCCTTACCTGAAGCGCTTACCCCCGACCCGGCCTCGCCCAGTAGCCCGGATCGGCATTCGCACGGAGTATCTGTCGCGCAACAGACATGCTCCAATGCCGCTACAGCGTCCGTACGGACGGCTTTTGCAACCAGTGCGCATTTTGTATCGCCCTGGCGCAACCAGTACAGGAACTCCGAAAACGTCATCCGTACAACCGCACCGGCCCGCTCCCGGCCACGCCCATCGGAAAATGCTGCCAGATAGGTGTCGCGAACCGCCTCGCGGTGGGGAAAGCCGAGGAAAACCTTATGCTCGTCGAAGGCCTTCGTGTCCGCGTCCACCTGGTCAATAGCCCAGACCGGCAGCTTTGATGCGGCATGTGCTTCCGGGCCTACGTACACGTCCACCTGGTCGCCGTCAGCCCCGGTCGTCTCCTTAACGTAGCCGTAGTGGCACGGCATGACGACAGACCACGGCTTGCCGCCGGGCCCGATCCCGCTGCGCGTACGGCCCTTCGGTGTTTCGATCGTCACCGGCAGGCCGCCCACCAGGGCATGCGCCTTTTTGTAATTGCCCGCCCGCGCCTGTTCGGGCGTCGGATCCCAGGCACGATTGACCGCCCGGTCGAGATCGCCAGGTGCCGCCACTTCGATCGGATTGTCGCGATGGCCGGGATGGCTCACTGAAGTACGCCGTCCGGTGTGCGCTGGAACGTCCGCCCTATCGCCTTTTCCATGTTGCGCCGGTGCATCATGGCATGCGCCATAACGTCAGCCATCCCAGCCGGGTAACCGCGGCACTTTTCAAAATGACTGCGGTAGCCGTGCAGGCTCGGGTACTCCTGCGCACGGCAGCCCGGGCAGTCAGCCGCCGCGTACACGTCGGCCATCGTCTGGGGTACTGCCAGGATCGCCGACAGCGGCGGCCCGTGCGGCTCGGCCTTGGCAAGGTCCGCCAGATAGGCCTTGGCCGTGACGATCCGCGCCGGGGATGTGAGTGCTGTGTTTTTCGGTGTACGGGTGAACGCCAGCCCCGTCCATTCGATCGACTTGATAACGAAACGCGTCGCCGCGGAGCCCGGGCACTCCCCCTTGGTGCAGTCGTCCAGGTCCATAGGAAAGCCGTAGATCGACGAGTACCAAAGGACCGGCGGGTCTCGCCGCAGGCTGTCCCATAGCTCGTCAGCGTGGCCTGGAACCCCGTCGAGCGACTTGCTGATCTCCCCCTTGACGAACGTACGGCCACCGGGCGCGGCAGTAACCTCCAGCGGCCGCCCGACGATCCACGACGCCGGATTGGCGATCGGTGGGATCATCCGGTGACCCAGATCGGACCGGTGCTCGATATCGAAGTGACCGTACCGGACGAAATTGTCGGCCGCGTCCAGCAACGCTTTCTGCAATACAATATCGCCGTCCAGGTCTTTTTCCTCGGTTGAACTCTCTACCGAGACGATACGCCGACCGTCGCTGTCAGGCGCGTACGCTTTGACCAGCGCGGGAAAGCGCGCGACGATGGCGCGATCAAGCAGGTCCAGTTCCATCGGAATACGATTGCAAAAAAGCGGCTGTCCGCCTATGCAGAGCGCACGGCTTCGGCCGCTCGTGGGGTCGTCGAGTAGCGCATCCGGCGGCAACCACCGCCCCTGTGACCCGGATCCAGGTCACAGGGGAGTACCTCCAGGGAGTAGCAGCTATGGGCCTCGGCATCGTAACAGCATCCAACTGCTTCAGCGAACCTGTCATACAGCGTTCCCTGCCGCCGGAGCATCGGATCCTTGGCGTCAAAGCCGGTCCGCACTGCACCGACTACCTGATCGAAGGACCGTTGATGCCAACCGCCGAACCGGCGGAAAACGTGTCGCTTCTGTTCACGATGAACCAGCGCGACAACCGATTTTACCTCACTGGACAGGTAACCTACCCTCGCAGCCCGGTATCCACCAGTTGGGCTATCGGCGACTGGCCGTCGATGGCTGCTTACCAAAAGGAAATCGAATACTTAAACCGTAAAGCTGAAGTCGCTTTTATAAGCTGAAAAATGAGACTGACTGTGGCAAAACTGGAAATAGCGGGTCATCTGTTTGATATAAGCGCGTTCGGTCCGATCCGCTGCATCAAACCGAATTGCCAAATAGAGGGCGGTGCTCTCTACACCGACGTGCTGGGCATGCAGAAAAGCAACGTCGGCAAAAGCGGCCCTGTCTCTCTGTGCCACTACGGCGCGACAAGCGATGCCGAATACCTTAGCGTGCTGAACGAACTGGAGCGCATAAGCGCTTCGTTCAAAAGCTAAATCGACCCATCCTGCCGCGTCATCGCATCAACGACATCGCGGTACTCATGGATGGTGTACGGGTCTTCGCCTGGCCCGTGAAGCGGCGCAAAGGGCCGCTCGTCGCCGATCTGGAACCACTCGCCCATCTCGTGGTTTTCCAGCGCGAGGCACCTGTCGAATACCCAGCGCCGCCATGACCGTTCATTGTAAGTAACTGTCGGCACCGGGAAGAAGTGGCGCACCGTAAACCGCCGACCATGCGGATCACGTGCGTCCAGACCCGGCACTTTGATGACCAGCCGCAGCGCACCATCCTCGTCGACCAGCTTGAAAGTCCAGCCCGGCTTGCAAGTCACGGTAGCGACCAGGGTCTCCAGGATATCGAATGTGTTATCGGCCATGATTAGAAAGCCCCCTGTTTTGGCTTTATGACAGCGCTATCGAACTTCTGTTTTCGGCTGGCGATAAGCGCATCCCGTGCTTCCGGTGTCATGGCAGCACAGGTTGTACAGTGCATCCGCGGGTATGCGTCACCTGTCGTGCATGTCTTGTGGCCGCATTCCCAGTACTCGACATCTGAACCCGTACGTGTCCAGCCCATCGCGATAACTCCTGCGCTAATCTGCCTCCATCGGCGCAAAAGCCGCCACCGCGCCAAGCTGGGATGGTATCCAGGCCTCCAGCGAATCACGCCGCCCTTCGCCCACCGCAAACACCGTTCCGGATAGCACCGGCGACAGCGCCTCTTCGCAACGGTCGAGCCATTCGTCCACCGGCCGCCGACCAAGCTGATAGGCACACCACGCCACAGTGTAGCGCGGCCCGGCCACCTCATTGATAAACCATTCCATGACCTTTTCGCCGTGACGGGAGTGGTGCCGGGCGTGAAACGCCACCTCGATCATCAGATCGCGCAGGTTCGCCATCGCCACGTAGTTCAGTTGCATCCGCCCGACAAAGCGGCAATCCGGACAGGCGCAGACACTCCAGCGGTGCCCGGGCGGCACCAGGCGCATTGCCCGTGCCAACTCCTCCCGCCGCCGCACCCATTCGACACACACCGCGCAGCCGCAGGCGTCGTCGGTATCGAGCATGGTCGCATGGTCGAGCGGCGCCATCGGCCGCGGCAACACGCGTAACTCATTGGACGAACTGTTCGCCATATAGGCGCCCAGCATGGCGTCGATCTGCGCTGCCTCGCTTTGCAGGGCGAACCAGCGCACTGCCAAGCCGCTGACGACAGGGTCAAGGGACGGAAGCATGGGCGCCATTCAGCGGTGCACCGACCGGCCAGTAGCGCCGATCGGTTTCCGACACTCTGTCTACGATTTGCGTGCGATGCGTGAGCGCGACACGGAGGGCCCCTAGCGTGCGCGCGGCGTCCTCCGGCACCAGGATGCAGTAAGCCTCATGCAGCGCCTTGATATCCAGCGGACCACGCTCCAGCAGGATTTCCTTCACCTTGTCGGCCAGCATGTCCCGCTTCGAAACAGGCCTGGACTCCGTCTTCGATTCGGCCTTCGGCGCGCTCGTCGCCTTCGCCCGGGCGCCTTCGTACATGGTAAAGAAAGCGTCCAGCGAGACGATTTCCCGGCCGATTTCGATCCGCCGGATCGCCATCTCCCGCACCACCGGATCGGGCGATTCCGCGGCGATCTCCAGTGGGCTCCGTACCCTGTTCATGTCTGCCATGCTACTCCGCAGCCTCCATAATCGCCGGTACGATCTCCTCGTACGCAGCCTTCCACGCCCCCAGATCGGACCCAAAACCGAATAGCTCGGCCGCCTTGTCCGGCTGTTCGCTCAGCCAGGGTGCGACCAGCATCGGGTCGATCGGGTCGATACTGACCGGGATCCCCAGCGCGGCAAGACAGCGCAAGGCCTCGACCGGGGGTGCCGGTCCGGCTGCGCCGATCAGCGAGCGCAGCACGATCCGGTCGATCCCCAGCCGCTTCAGCCCGGCGGCGATTTCCTTTGGCCGCCGGATATCCCAGCCGTCCAGGTTCGCCGGTGCCGGTGCGGCCAGCCGCAGCATGAAGCCGTCGAGAACGCCGCAGAACACCGTCTGGCCGACCCGCATCCGGGCCACGGACTGGCCGCTCGCGCCCGGCATGTCATTGATCGTCAGCACCCGCACCGTGTCCAGGCGAGGCCGCTTTTCATCCCATAGCAGCATGTCGCGGTTCAACCCGGAGATCGTGGCGCCGCCCTGCGCCGTCGCAACAGCCAGGCAGGGGTGCCAGTACGGATCGGCGTCCGGCCAGCGCGCAGCGAAACGCACATTGTCGTCCGCCAACTGCTTCAGCGTGTTGGCCTGGTCGTTCGGATTGGTACGCGAGGTGCCTTCCGGGTGCAGCAGTTCCGCCGACATCTCGACGACGTTGCGCAGCCCCAGCTTCCGCAGCTTCATGCAGAAATCGGTATCCCCGTAATTCAGCGGGAAAACCTTGTCGTCGAAGCCGCCAGCCCGACTGAAGTTTGCACGCGAAACCAGCATGCAGGCACCGGTCACCGCCTGCGCCTCGTGGTTCAGCATAGCCAGCCAGCCGTTACCGGCCTGACCATTCGGCAGCCCCTTCAACAGGTGCCCGGCGATCCCCTGGTGCACCACAACGCCAACGTGTTGCACGATACCGGCAGGGTGGATCAGCCGCGCACCGACAGCGCCGACATCCGGCCGAATCGCATGGCCCATCATCGCGTCGAGCCAGTACTCCGTGCCGAACTGCACGTCATCGTTGACAAAGCACAGGTACTCGCCATTAATGTGGCGCACCGCCTCATTCATGCAGCCGGACCAGTTGAACTTCCCATCCGGCGCTGCCCAGTGGACAGTGCTCACACGCGGATCGTTCTGTGCAGCACCAAGTTCCGGCCAATCACGTTCAGGACCGTTCTGCATCACGATGATTTCGAAATTCGGATATCGGGTGTGCTGGCGGATCGTGTTGACGCACGGCTGAATCAGCCGCCCGGCACCAAGCGTCGGTATGATGATCGACACCAGCGGCGCACAGTTGTCGACATCCCACTTACGCTTTACGGCGAGCGCGCCGGGCAGCATGGGATGCGCGCTGACGTCGATCGCGTCTCCGTAGCGGTGTTCGATCGCCATCTGCCGATTGAGCGCCGACATCGCCAACTCTTCCGGGGTCGCCTCGCGAACGATAACCAGCGGCTCCGGGATATGCTGAAAGGCTTTTGCGCCATGAGTTTCCGCGACAGCCAACACATGGCTGTACAAACTCGTACGGTTTTGCGGAATACCTACTGTATAGCTCATATATCCTACGCGCACTGCGCAGATCGGCGTGACGTAATCACGCGCCAAAAACAGTTCCAGATCGAAGTCCGGTTTGAAATCCGGATACACATGACCCTCGGTATTGCGAAATTCATTGTCGCCATACACTACCAGAACATCATCAGGCGCACTGGCACAGGCAGCGCGCAGCGTGGCGAGACCGTTCACCCTCCAGTCAACGGTGTCGTCGATGAAAACGACCCACTCCGATGTAATGTCCTTCGCGCCGAACACGGCAACAAACAGCGACGCCGCCGCTGCTTTCTCGTAATCCGGGTCCGGCACGTCGCCCTTCAGCGCCGACCAGGATGCATAGTCGTGCCCAAAACCAGCCATGCCCGGCTGGGGTCCGGCCCAGCGCATGCGCAGCATGTCGAGTTCGACGTCAAGCCGCTCCTGCTTCGACAGGTTCTCCACCGGCAGGTTGCCGAGGGCGTTGCCGTAGCCGCGAAGCTGGAGCCGCTGTCCGGCAGCGTGACTGGGCGCGATCGGCACCGACTCGGACGCTGCATAGGCATCCGCCGCCTGCATCGTGCGCCAGCCGCGCGCCAGCGCACGCAAGCCCCACTCCATAAGGGACTGCTCCTCATTGCCGCCGCAGCCCACGGGATCCGGTATGCCGACGTCGGCCAGCGCCCGGGCGGACAGTAAGATGCACGGGCCCGACGGTGCAGCAACCGCAAGACGGCGGCCAGGCAGCATCGTGCGCAGTGACGCTGTAATCGCCGTGACAAGGTCAGCGGACATCGGCGTCCAGTGTCCATCGCGCGGGAAAGCGTTGGGCCCATCGGAGGCCAGCGGTACCACCGCGCCTACCTTATCCCCTTGCATCAGCGTGCCGCGCATTGCGTGCCAGCCCGTCTCGTCGAACACCGTTCCAGACCGCAACCACAACAGGTCAGCACCAAGCGAGACAGCAAGGCGGCACGCGTCCTCCAACGAATGCTTGCGACCGGCATTGCGCAGGAAACGCGGCGGCTGACCGCTGGACAGTGCCAGCACCGTATCCTCCAGCCGCTTGTGGACCGGCCCGGGCACCCAGGCCTTCGCTGTCGCGTCTTTCTTGATCCACGCGTCGACACGCGCGGGCATGAGGCCTTCAAGCGTATGCGTCGCCAGCACCCATTGCTGGAGCCGATCGGCGGAATGCTGACGGGCTTCTGGTGCGCTGTTGACGAACACCGATATGGCTTTCGTCCAGTCTTCCGGAGATTCAGCGTAGTGAAACACCGGCGGATCGCCGTCAACGTAAGGCTCAAGCCACTGCACGATGGCGCAGGCACCGGTCATGCCCGCCTCGATCAGCCGCAGATTGGACTTGCAGCGGTTGAACCGGTTGCTTTCCAGCGGCGCGAGCACGAGATCCAGGTCAAGCTGCAACAGCTTTGTCTGGTAGTCCTGCGGCATCACCCCGGGATGGAACTCGACGCGCACCGGCGGATCCTTTGGCTGCATCCCAAAGAACACCCATTCCACCTCGTCGCCGATCTCGGCCATCGCCGGGCGGATCAGTTCCAGGTCGCCGCCGTGCGAGATACCGCCCGCAAAGCCCACCCGCAGCCGCCCGGACGTCCTGGCGGGCCGCGGCCGCACCGCCTGCGCCGGCACCGCGTTGGGCACCACCCGTACGTCAGAACAGCCCAACTCCCCGCGGAACCACTCTGCCATCGGCCCGGTTGTCGTGGTCACCCGGTCGCAGACCTGCGCCGCCACCTTGATCTTCGCAGGCAGGTCAGGCGGCATGAACCCGGCGTGGTACGACGCGGGCGGGATCTCACCCAGATAGTCGTCGAGTTCGTACACCAGCATCACGTTGGGCAGGCGCTCCCGGATCGTCTCCATCAGCGCCACCTGGTTCGGGTCGATCCAGCGCTGGAAAACCACCGTATCCGGGCCGATGGCTTCGATCATCTCGATCGGCCACGCATTGACGTCGATCCGCCCCTCGGCATAGCCGGACATGGCCAGCGACATCAGCGGCACGGCCATGCGGTGAAACCCGCAGCCGCTCATGTCGCCCGCAAAGCACAGTATGAAAGGTGGCCGCTCGTGACTACGCACTACGAAAACTCCCTGTTGATGGCGAAGATATCGAGTTCCGGCTTCGACGGTTGCTCATGCGTCAGCAGCACCGGCACTACACGTTTACCGCCGTGATTGTCGATAAACCACATTGGAACACCGACTGGCCTGTAAAATACCAGCCTGTCCTGCACATCGTCCGGCACAGGATGTTCCGTTTTGACGGTTATGCACGGGCAAACAGCCCACGCAACACCAGCCTCCGCTGCCTGCGAGTCCAGACCATAGTCATAGCCGACCACGATAGTGCCGACCGACGGCTTAACCTCTCGCAGGCAATCGACAAGATCGCTGTACGTCAGCGTGTCGCCCTTCGGCCGTGTCCAGGTCATGCGCCGATCCTCTTCAGACCGATCTTTTCCAGTTCGGCGTCTTCGACGAAAGACACCATATTGACCGCGAACTCGCGCGCCATCTCCGGGGTCATCGTGCGGAACGACCAATCAGCGGGCAGCAACAGCAACCATCCGTTGGGGTTTGCCTCGCGCACCTTGCGCGACAGTTCCGCTATACCGCCGCTAGCGTCCAGCAGTGCACCAGGGTCCGGCACACCCAGCCGCAGGATCGTCAGGCCATCCGCAGGAGCGTGATGCACCTCGGCCAATGCACCGGCCAGGGGATCGTCGAGGCATAGCCGGGCTGTACCGACATAAAGGGTGCCCTTGGTCAAACCGTGCGACTTCAGGTCGTCAACCGCGCAGTCGATATGCAGCACAGCGCGTTCGAACCACGATTCAGACGCAACAGCCTGCATCTGCGGGTCAAGCTGCTCGACCAGCGCGTCATCGACCAGTTTTGCCGAGACCACAACGCCGATAACGCTGCCATCGCTGTCGTTGACCGCCAGCCCGACAACGTCTTTCGCCGCCTGCTCCATAGCCGCAGGCGAAAGCGGTGAAACGTCAGACGTGAAGTCCTCCCGCACGATGTCACCGGTCGACAGCGTCAGTTCCAGGTACTTGCTCATGCAGACAGTCCATCTCCCAGTCCGCGCATAAGATGCGGGTATTTCGGATCCAGCTTGCAGCCCTCCAGCAGGACACGGCACGCTTCAGCGCGTGTGCGCCCTCTGTCGGAGAGGCAATACCGCGGACCGCCGGGTATCTTGTCGCGAGGGTCGCGGTACACGGCAACCGCACGAAACCAGTTACCGTCGGCCTTCACGAAAAGAATGCGCCAGCCAAGACGCGGGTCGATTTCAGTGCTCATGCTTCCGTCTTTTTCTTATTGAAACCCGGCCAGATGTCATCAGCGCTTCCGCCGTGCGCTACATAGCCTGCGATATACTCGCATATATTCACGAGCCCCATCTGACCGCCACACTCCAGGCACGTCACCTTATCGCCAATTTTGGCTATACGGCCGCCGGGGAAGCGGTGCTTGACGCATGCATTCAGCTTGCGATGGTTTTCTTTTACCTTGTCCCATATAGTCAGTACATCGCCGCGTGACGTGCCGCTGATTCTCGACAACAGTTCCGCACCGTCCGTCATGCATCGGCTCCCGCGCTCGCTTCCTCTTGCGCCGAATTTCTTCTGACTCCGCTTCTGTGACCGTGTGTCAGTGACTGTGCGGGGTCTTTCTTGCTCGCAAACGGCGCACCCTGCTTCTCGGTATCCTTGCCGCCACCGCCCTCGCCACCTTCCTCGTCACCACCGCCCATCGCCAGTTCCAGCCACTTCGTCGCCACTGTTTGAAACACGCTAGCCTTCGCTGGATCTTCAGGACAGTGAGACATGATCTCGCCGATGATCTTTATCTCCTGCGACATACCTTTCGACAGGTCCGGCAGATCGACTGCGGTGCGGCTCTCTTTCCAGGTGCGCGCCAGCTTCCTGGCCTCGTACGCACGAGCATCTTCCTTTGGGTTGGCGCCATTGAAGCGCAGCACCAGGTCAGGCCAGTTCGGCGCAATCAGGTATTCATTGATCCGATTCTTGGCAAAGCCCAGCAGCACAGGCAGACCGGGATCGTCCACACCTGCGGTCTCGACCGATTCATTTTTCAGCGGTTCGTTGTCGCGGCGTTGACCGGAGGCGAAGATGCCAAGCCGCCGCTGCGGAAACTGGGCAATGATGCAGTATATGCCACCCATCATGTTCAGATGGTCTTTATAGCGGATCTCCTCGCCCTTCAGGTCCATGAAGTTCAGGATTTCCAGCTTGGCCTTTTCCGGTATGCCGATCACCGGCATGCCCCACATTTTCGACACGCCGCGCTTCATGTTGGTGAACTCGCGCGTCAATGCGTCGAGTTGCGGCTGATTGAAATAGTCGCCGACCGCCAGCATGATGCCGTTCGGCATTGAGTTTCTGGTGAAGGTGTCCGAGTTCAGTTGAAGGGCGGACTGGAACGCCTGCACCATCAAAATGGATATTTCGACTTCCGACCACCCATAGCCCCAGACGGACGGATCAGTGCGTGCGTTACGGATCGACCACACCAGTTCATCACGGGAAAACGGCCGTACGGGATTTCCCGTATCGTCCACCATAGCACAGAACAGGTGCGGGTTGTTGGCATAACCCTTGCCGGGGATCGCCAGACGCATGTTACCGGCGGGCAGATTGGCGTACGCTTTGATCCGCCCGGCCTTGTCCATATCTGTCCACACCGCCCAGCCGTCAAAGGTGTGCGTGTCGTCGCCGAACTGGCGCAGGAACATCTCGAATGAAGAGATGCGATTGGCATCGCGCTCACGCGCATCGGAGTACGAGGACTCCCGGTTGCAGTTCCAGATGAACCGTTCGGCGTCGCGGATGTTTTTCAGATCCTCCCGTGACGGGGTCGCTGATTGATCGCGCAGCCCGATCGACCACCCCGGCTCCCATAACTGGGTCGACAGGCCGGAATAGCGTGCAAGATCGGCGACCCTGGCCCGGGTGACGAGTTGCGGTGCGATGTTCTCGCGGGCGACCTTGCGCAGGGACTCCGGCGGGATCCCAGGCCACGGCAGCAGGCCTGCGTTTGCCGGGTCCGGCATGAAGGACATGGTGGCGTAGCTGTAGGCCTGCGGCGGCACGTCGAGCCCGAGTGCCTTGGCGACTTCCTGAAGGCTCGACTCTACCGCCTTCGCCACGTCGCCCATGCTGGCGCGCATCGCCATCAGGTAGGTATCGGCACTGCCGACGAAACTGTCATAGTAGGTACTCGGCACAGGAAACCGCGCCGTCGGGTGGTCCTCGCCAATAGCTTTGTTGATGTCGAACGGCTCGTCCGAGATATACGATGCGCCCGGGGTCATGCGCCTAACCTTTCGGCTGATCGCAGCGGCTCTTTACAGCCCGTACAGCGAAGGGGTGCCTCGTTACGCCAGTCCAGAACCGCACCGCAACTGCAAACCGGACATTCGTAACAGCAACTGGCGTGGTTGTAGATACTCACCTTCAGCCGTTTCGGCTTACGCGCCGCCTTTTGTCCTGCTTCCCACCCTCGCACATAGGCGGTGACAAGGGATTGGTCGAAGGGAGAGCATTCACCCACTGAACGGCTTGCAAGATAGGCAGCAACACCTCGCTGATACGCTTCGATCTCGCGCTCGACGTCGCGTACGGAAACCGTGTTGCAGTCGATCATGCCACAATCCTTTCGGCCTGCACGCTCTCTGACGACATAGCGGCAAACGGCATATACAGGTTTGTCGCGAATATCTCGATTCTTGTCATCGGCAACAGGTACGTGTAGTCGATAGAGTCATCAAACGCCGCCACCGTACCCCAGCTTGCGGGCGCCTTCGGAAAGCAAATCTGCGGCTGCACTGGCACCGGCAGGCCAGGCCTGCGCGCGACCAGCAGTGCCGCCAAAGCAGCCGAACCCGTTAAAAAACCACGGCGGCTAAGCTGCATCGACGAGTTCCTTGGGCGTGAGCGCGACATACCCCTCATTGTCGTAATCGAACCGCACGTCATGCGTCGCGCCGAACACCCGGCCGAAGAATGACGCGTCCCGCGACCGCGGGCAGAACGGCCGCACATTCGCGGGCAAATTGCCGCTGGAGAACGCGCCGTCAACCCAGATACGCAAATCGTCAACCAGAATGACGTCTTTGCCAACCGGACGGTTCTCGGCGATCATCTCCAGTTCCGTCAGCAGCGGCAGCCGCCGGGCATCGTCCGCCTCGTCGCCGTAGCCGTGCAGGCCGTAATCCGCGCCGGGAAAATGTGCGTCCAGCCAGAAAAGGATCGGCTCGTCATCCGGGATCAGCACGCACGTGTCGTGCAGGAAGCTGGCGCTGTCCTGCGCCAGCACGGTCACCCGCCGGTCCGAGACGAACGTGACGCCCACCCGGTCGGCCAGCATCGACATGACATCGCATGAGCGCAGAGTCCGGAAGTGAAAGCGGACAGCATGTCCGAGGCCTTCCCCGGTACCGGTACCGGTCTCGACGAAATGCAGGACACTGTGCCTGGCAATCAGTGCGTTCAGATCGAAATGCGTGAGCGCGCCCATCAGGTGAACAACCTCCGAAAAAGGACCATGACCGCCCGAAACGGAAAAACGTCTGCACCGCTGGGGCTTACGTACGTGATCGGACCCCTCGGCTTCGCGCCCATCAGAACCTCCGTAACTACTGCGGTGTAGCCTTCCGCATGATCTCGGCGTACTCCTCGTCGGTCAGCCTCAGTACGGTCGCCGCCGCCGGGCCACGGTCGCCGCCGGTCATGCGCATGGGCGCTGGTGACTTCAGGCCGTCACGCTGCGGCAGATACGGGACATCGCCGTACACGCGCTCCAGCGGTTCCGTCCGAACACCATCTTTGTCTGCGATGACAAGGGTACCGGTCGGCCCGGGGTTAAGCAGGACTCCGTCCTTATCCACGGTGACGACGGTGCCGGACGAGTGCCGGTACTCGTACGGCGGCCGGGGACGCTCCCACAGACGCCTCACTGCACGCCATAGGTTCATCCCGACGCCCTCCGTACGGCTTCGGGGTCATACCCTACACATGCCGGAAAGACAGCGCAAGCCTGCGAAATGGTTGCAGTAGACGCGGCTTTACAGGCCTGCGAGCGCCGGATCCTCGACGACGCTGCCGTGCTTTGCCCAGTCGGGACACCCGTTCATGGCGCTGGTCACCCGCCGGTGCTTGCGGCACCGCTCGGCGTTGTCCCACACCCCGTAATAGTGGCAGGGAGCACCGCACATGCCGACGTACGGCGAGACCACCAGGTCCGGCTGGATGGCCGTCTGGGCGATGCCCTGAAAGGCATCCATCGCCGCCGTGCGCGGATCCTCCATGCCGAACGGCAGCGGCACCGGCAGTGGGGTAGCCGCTTGGCCGAAGCCCGGCACGTACGCCACCTGCCGCCCGCGGGAGATCGCCCGGGTGACGAGGTGCACCAGGGCGTCGAACTCGTCAGTCGCCTTGGTGCCGCCAGCGAAGGAACAGACCCGCTTCAGGAAGCCTTCCGCCGCGTCCCCGTGGGGCCCTGTCAGCCACGCCGCGCCGCCCGGCACGCGAACCCGGTGCAGCTTGACCCAGCCCTCCATGGACGCCCCGCCGCCGGGGATCGGCAGCCCGTCGTCCTGCTTCAGAACCGGATTTGTCGCGCGCTCGACCTTGCCCTGCTCGACCTTCTGCCCGACGACGGGGATGTGGGTGCCGCGGAACACCTGCAACAGCCCGACGCCCGACTGCTTCTCTTCGACCGTCACCCGGCGCGGGTGCCACTTGCCGTGCCTGGAGCGCAGCGCCATCGCCAGTTCTTTGAAATTGATGTTCCTGGCCATCAGGTCCAGCAGCCAGACATCCCAGTGGAAATCGCAGGGGCCCACCAGGTCCGGATCCTCGCCGCAGTGCCACTCGCTGCACGGCACCAGCAGCCCGGTCAGCGCCACAGTCAGCGACTTCGACTGCGGCTGGCCAAGTGCAGTGTCCCAGGCCTCTTCGATCTCGGCACCCTGGAACTCGGCGATCCAGCGCCGTACGTCCGGCGCCTGGATCCCCATATCAAGGCCTGGAGGCGGCACGTACGGAATGAAATCTTCCTCGGCCAGAAGCCCGGTGCCGCCGCCGGTCATGTCGCCGTCGTAGTTGATCGCCGCAACCCGCGGCCGCCGGCGCTTCACAACCTCATAGTTGCGCCGCTTGGTCGGCGAGCCCGGCCAGTAGAAACCGGCACCCGTCTGGTCGATCGCGGCGTAGTAGGCCTTGTAATGCACGTACAGCGACGTGGGATCCTGTTCGGGCTCGGGCTCCAGGGTCTCGGTGAATACGCACTCCATGCCTTTCGGCACATAGACGTCGTACCACAGCCGCTTCGAGCCGCCTTTCCGGGTGGCAGGCAGTTCCATCACCACCCAGTCGCCGGACTTCCGCCATTCCTGGTAAATGTCGTCTCCAGCCCACCAGCGGCCCACCGCGACGCGGCGGCAGCCGCGGGGGTCAGCCCGGTCGAGCAAGGTGCGGTAGTAGCGGTCCAGCACCTCGGCGCGGCCCTCGGGCGTCCTGGCGTTCTCCTCGTCGTGCAGGTCGTCGAATATCTCGACCCGGCAGTGGATGCCGGTCAGCGCCTTCGACGCGAGCCCGGCACAGAAATAGGACGGGTTCTCGTCGCCCGGATGGTGCCCGGTGACGAACAGCCCGCGGTCGAGCGACCAGCCGGCGCCCTTGTCCGGGAAGACATCGGGGAACGTCTGGCGGAACGCCGGATCGTCCGCGATGACCTGCATGGTAGCGAGCATGAAGGTCTGCGGCAGCTTTTCACCGGCGCTGACCGACAAGATGCTAAGGCTCGGATCGTGGCCGAGTTCCCAGGATGGATAGATGATATCCAGCAGCACCGACTTGCCGGCACCCGCGCACAGCATGAACAGCACGTTATTGATGCGGCTGTCCTCCAGCGCGGCCACCATCGGGTAGTGATGCGGCGCAAGCTGGAAGCCGCGCTTGCCGAACACCGAGTTGTAAAACGTTGCCAGTCCGATCTTGCGTTCAGGCATGTCAGAAATCATCCCAAGGCATCATGACGATCCGGTTGCCGCAGAAGTCATACCCGTCGGGGTACTTGAACTCGGCCTGTGCTTTCTTCCGCCACTCGGCTTTCTTGGGATCCGTAAGCGTGTTCTACTGCTTGTCGGATAGCTCGCTGCACAGGCGGCTGGCGTGCTTATCGTGCTCGGTCATCGGCTGCCTTTCCAGCATGAAACTACGCCACTCCTCGTCAGTTCCATAATGCTCTTTCGAGTCGAAGTCCGGCGGCGGATAGCCGTTCAGCGCCATAGTGATCCGCTGACTGCGCAATCTCAAAACCTGCGCCGGTGTCAAGACGTTCAGATCAGCAAGACTTAACAAAACAGAGTGGTATTTTTGCACGAGGGCCACCAACTCACCGCTTCGAACGTCCAGCCGCGCGTGAACGAATGCGTGTGGACAGCCTGGACATGCCACCCTTCGAACTGCCGCAGGATCGGCGCCGCCTGGACCACTATGTCATCCCGCGCGACGAGCCCGGCGCAGAACGGCCGGGCTCCATCGGCAGTCAGCCGGTAAAGCGCCTCGGTCACCAGTGTCCTTTGAACACGTGCGACAGGTCGATGAAGCCATCGGGCAGGGCCGCTTCCTTGGGCTTTTTCTCTTTGCCCTCGCGCTTCAGATCGTTCGACTCGTCCGCCAGGCGATGCGCCGTGCGGCCGGACATACCGTGCTCGCGGGCGATCGACGGGTCATGGTCGGCCGCATTGAACAGCTTCCGCTGTTTCTCGGTAAACGGCATGACTTAGTTCTCCTGTTTTGCTTCGATCGCTTTTGCCCATGAGTCCGTCAGCGCCATCGCCTCTTCCGGCCACGGATGCACCGGAACATCGTCAGGAGACACCCCGTCCAGGCTATCGCCCTCGATCAGGAACTCGGCATTGCCATCGCCGCAGTCCTTGACCGCGATGATCCGGACATCGAGCGGCCGCAAAAAGGCACACAGGCGTGCTTCATGCTCCAAACGTCCCGGGATGATAGCCCGATGCACGGCGTCCGGTGGGTTCGAATAGCCGTGGGCGTTGCAGGCGTTCTCCGTGAACACCTCGTACGTGTACTCGGCCATCTCGTCGTCGAGCGCGCTAAGAACCTCGCGGTCCTCGCGCATCACCCGGCGGGCTGCGGCCAGCATTTGCAACCGGGTGTTCTCGGCCTCCAACGCCGCATAGGCCTCTTTCGACGGCCGCTCCGACAGGGTGGCGATGGTCGTTCGCATACGGTCGTTTTCCTGCTTCGACGCCTCCAGTTCGCTCCTGGCGGCAGTCAGCGCCTCCAGCGCCGCACGGGCCTCTCTCGACGGCCGTTCCGACAGGATGGCGACGGTCGCCCGCAAACGGTCGTTCTCGGCGGAATGCCCGTGGTTCACCGCTTGCAGATGGGCGTTCTCCTGCTTCGATGCCTCCAGCGCACTCCTGGCGGCAGTCAGGGCGTTCGTCAGTTCCTGCACCCGTGTGCGATGCAGCAGGCATTCGGTGACTATGCTGGATTCATCGAAGCAGCCGATGGCAACCTCGGCCAAAGCCCAGCGCACGTCGTTGCTCCAGGTCGCACCGAAAACGTCCAGGCACTTCCGGGCCAGCGCATCGCCGACGCGGCGGACCAGATCGCTCCTGGGCCCCTTCGTAGCGGCAGTGTTGTCCGGCGCGACAAGCAATTCCTTGGCTGTCAGATTGGCAATCGTAAAATTGTGGCTGCCGGGGAGGTAAGTGACCGTGCCGTCCGGAGCCCAGGCCACGTCCTTGACGCCACCCTCGCCGCTATTGGCGGTGTCGGCGTAAGTCTTGCCGTCCACGCCAGCAAGCATCTCGCGGTCCGTAGGCGCCAGCCCAAGCCCGCGCCCAAGACTGCAATCCTCCGCACGCTTTGGATCCATCTTGCCCATGTACGTGTGCCCTCTGCTGTTGGTGTACCGTACGCCTTTTGCCGCCGTTTGGCCAGCGTACGCTACATATCGACTTTGATGATCGTTACCACCGTCTCCCCGCCGATGCGCTGCGGCGAGCGGATGCCCAGCGCCATGCACACCCGCAGTTCACGGCAGTTGCCGCAGCGCGCCTCGGTGTTGCGGTGCTCGATCGAACCCCGCAGCACAAACGCACCGCAGACACCGCACCGGTCCTCATTGAAGGCCGGACGGACCGGTATGCTCATGTCCTGCTTGTCACGCCGGACCGTGGTTTCTGGCTGGTATTTCACTCTGCTTGTTTTCCTTTGGATTTCGGGCTCGTTTCCCGCAGCATTTCGGCCATCGCGGTCAGCGCCGCCGCGACGAACGACAGGATGGGAGTCGCACCATAGCGCGTGTAGGGCCCCACCTGCGCATAGGGTGTGCCGCCCACATGGCCGTTGACGTCACCCACGACCCAGTCGTGCATCGGCGGCACCAGGGAGCGCGCGGCGTCCAGGCTGGTGGTGTAAGGCGGCGCTTCCGGTGGATCGCAGGTCAGTGCGTACAGCGTTGCGATAGAGACCGGGATGGTGATCGGAACCCCGGCCAGGGCCGCCGTAATGTCCCTGTCCAGATCGCGGCAGTCCTTGTCAATGACACCGAGGACGATGGGCGTGGCGACGCCGGGCTCCAGTCTGGACGCGCGGTCGGCAAGAGCCCAAAGACGGGCAGGGTCGACCGGCTGGGGCCGGGGTGGCTGGAGTGGAGGTAGAGGCGGTTCAGCAACGTCAGGCTTAGGGAACTGGGACAGGTCTCGGGCGAGCCCAAGCAGACGCTCCGGAGTTGTCTTCGCGCGGAGATCCAGCTTCTGGCCGTAGTGATAGCCGTCCGGCGCATCCGGGCGATAGTAGCACATGAAGTTGGGCCCCTGAATGTAGCCGAACCGCCCGGCCGGGGATTCCATCACCGCATGCGCCCGCCACCTGCCATTGGTAACGCAAAGCCCATCGTTGACACGCTCGCTGTCCGGAACGCCGTGGTTGACGATCCAGTCGAATATGGTGTGGTAGGCGGCCAGCAGGTCGCTGAATGGAACTTGGTCCGGCATGACAATTCCCCTTTCGCCGGATGCGTGTAAACGGTGTTGTGCCTGCTGTCAAGCGAAATAGTTGTATCCGCAGGGGAGGGTTGTCGCGGGGGTTACTATTAGACTGTTATATGCAACTATTATAGTTCTTGCAGCGTATTTTTCTGAAGCAGTCGTTTATGCAACTAAGGACGTTTTCAGAGTAGCGCGCAACAGCATTGGCTGTTTCAGCAGAATACGTACTGTTATGCAACTATAGTAAAAGCAGAGTGGTATTTTTGCGCGGGGGTAGGCCGGTCCTCAAGCCGCCCGAACGTCCGCGCCCCCACCTCCCGCCCCCGTAACGATACGAGCTGCCATTGAAATAAATCGTGAGCGCCTGACGCTTGATTGTTTCAGTGCGCCGGCGTTTGTTTCAGCGCCTATCACGTATTGTTTCAGCCTGGCGCGCGAGCACGAGCACGAGCACGAGCACGAGCACGAGCACGAGCACGAGCGGTCGACCTGGACCATGCTGGCCCTGTGGCCCTGTGGCCCTGTGCTGGCTGGCTGGCTGGCTGGCTGGCTGGCTGGCCCTGTGGCCCTGTGGCCCTGTGGCCCTGTGGTGGCCCTGTGGCCCTGTGGTGGCCCTGTGGCCCTGTGGTGGCCCTGTGGCCCTGTGGTGGCCCTGTGCGGTCGACCTGCTAGGGCATGTCCCAGATACGACTAGGGCGCCCAATGGGCGCCCTGTGGTGACTTAGCCTGTGCGGGATTGCCTAGTCGAGTAGTTCAGCATTGAGCGCGTTGCACTGGACCGTAAAATATTCGTCTTCGCTGATCTCTAGTCCGTCCAATGTGTACACAACATACGATACGAATCCGTGTCCGTTGTCAGCGACTCGGTATGTCGCATGAATAGACAGCATGGGCGAGACAGGAATCGCATAGACTGCGTTAGCGCAATTGATTGCCATAACCGAGTTCCTTTCCGGACTGCGTTGCGTAGCAGTCCGGTATGTAGTGACAGCGCATACGCTTGTCAAGCTGGATTAGCGGCGCAGTCCCAGGAAATTGCGCCGCACATATCCCTTGAGTCCGTCGACCCTGATACGCGTTGCTGTCCAGGACTCGAATTGAGTCGGCGCGGTCCGGTCCGGCTGTACGATCTCACTGCGGTCGACGTCAAAATGGCCATAAGCTACCATCGCATACGCAAGACACATTTTATGGGCGAGCGTACCCTTGCGGTATGTGCGGCGCCCATTATCGTCAATGTCACCATTCGGCAAATAGCTTGCGCCAATGGCCGACAGTGCGGATTGTTCGCGCGCGTGGGACTGATCCGCTTTGTCTGGCATAGATACGGTCAACTCTTCGATCATAACGGCACTCGTAAATCCGCACGCAGAGTCCAGGTCTTCGACTCGCACTGCGGTAACGTAACCATGTCGCAATTCAGAAAAGTCAAAAAAGATTCCGCCATATTCAAGATTGACGTCACCTTGATAGTACCAACGAGTCGCCATTGCCGAGTTCCTTTCTGCTAGGGCGTTCCGTATGCCCTATGTAGTGACAGCATAGGGCATTGTCAACAGGAAAGCGCTAGACCATAGACCATTCGATCTCTTCGAAGACGTCCGGCTTATCGTCGACCGGTACCGGAGCGTATGTGGGCAATCGCCTTGCGCTATCCTCCCGCTCCCGCTTGACGCGTTCGCGTTCCTTAATCCAGTCTATGACAGCGGGAGTCGGCATTTCTGCAATCGGCTCTCCTGTACCGCGCCATCCCAGCTTGCCGTTGTTACGCGGGAAGATTATTACGTTGCCCACTTGTTTCACTCCGGTTAGAGAAAGCGGGAGAGCGAATCAGCTAAGGGTACCGCCCTGTGGTCAGTAGCCAACTAGGTGTTCGCTCTCAATGCCCTATATAGTGACGATATAGGGAATTGTCAATCATCGACCTGTGGCCAAGTTTCACAATAATGTTATCAGCTATATTCTACTGCTTGCTTGACAAGGCTATGTAGCGACGATACATAGATCGCACGAAAGCAGAGAGGGACACTATCATGATAAGAGTATCTCCCGCACTCGCGACAGACGCCTATCATGTACTTGCGAGTGCTGATCCGGCGGACCTGTCACCTGCCGAGGTGGTCGTACTCACGATTGTGAGTATGGTGGACGTTGTTACGCGTGGCGACTATAAGACCGCGCGCAACATAATCCGCCAGTTCACGCGCTAAAGTGCCACACTATAGTGTGGAAACCATGAACGAAAGGGCAACAGCTATGACGGAAGTATCAGAAATGCGCGTTTGCCCGGCTTGCAAGGGTACAAAAGTGCGCATAACGGAAGCCTGGACCTATCACGAGCGTGATGCGAATGGAGTTGCCACAGGGCGCACAAAAGACTATGCACGCCGGGTCGACCCGTGCTACGCTTGCGACAGCAAGGGGGAGTTCCCTAAGCCGGACGTTGCTGCGATCATCGAGGCAATCCGCGGGAGAGGCGGAAAAGGTCTCCGGAGCAAGCGTCCTGATAACCGCCGCGCCTATTACGTCTGGCGTCTCGCCCGTTTTCATGGTGGGGCCGACGTGACAATGCCAATGACGGCCACGATGGATAATAGTTCTGATCCGTGGCTGAAAGAACTGGACTCACTCGCTGACGCGGTCGCCCGCCGCGTGTTTGGAACTGACCTAGCGGCCGCGAATCGTTGGGGTAATGCGCTAGGTTACCTGGACCGGAATCTACCTGGATTGCCGGATTCAGCATATAGCGGCGGAAGAGTCGCCGATTCCGATAAACCCATCGAAGAAAGTGCGGAACTCACATAAATCCGCAATGTAGTTGCTTGACAATTCCCTATCGCGTCAGTATATAGGGATTGTCAAGCAACGTCAGGACAGGGGCAAAAACGATGGCATACTCAATTCGTTACGCGTCATTTGGCACAGTGTCGCACGCCACGCTCCGGAGCGAAGACTTGCTTGACGCGTTCGCCACGGAACTCGACTATCAGCTAAAGCGGCAGGTAAAGCGCTTCCCGCGCAAAGCCCATCGCAAATTGATCCGCGAGGCAAATGCGATAGTCAACGCCACCTCGCGCGAGGAAGAATGGGCTTCTGAACTCGTTTCCGATTTGCAAGATGCATTGAATGACTTCGCGCCACCCTACGCCTACTTTGGCACAACGGAAGGTGACGGATCGGACTTTGGTTACTGGATCAGCGCCGACTCAATCGAGGACAATTTTGACGGCTTGAAGGTCGACGATACGTCGGCCGTACCGCCTGATTATCGTGGCGAAGTGTTGCACGTAAACAATCATGGAAACATGACGCTCTATGTCGCAGCAAGCCACGGCAAATTGCGGGAAATTTGGGCCGTCGTTTAATCCGCCGCAGTCTGGACCCTAGCGGTCGACCGTCAACAGGTCGACCGCTCTAGCCTGAATTGCGAGAGGATACCCCAACATGAACGCCCGAGAATGGATTGCTGCGGTCGACCGTCACTTGCAGCGCCCAATGCGCACATACGAACAACGCTATTGCGCGCGTATGTTCGAACCCGAAAACACGGACGATACAGCCCGCATCGTAGCGGATCTGTTGCGCCAGAACGACGCAACTCCCGCGCAAAGCATATTCAAGGAGTCCTGACATGGCACGACACTATTACCGGGTTTACATAGGTCGACCGCACTATGAAGCGGAGCGCACCACATTGGCGCGCGAGGCGGAAGCCCGCCGCTATGCTGTCGCGGGCGCGGAAGCAAACTACATTGTTGACGCATACAGCGAACAGGACGCGATAAAGTGCGCCGCAATGGCGCAACGCGGGCAATGTCTCGTTTGGCATTGCGGGCCTCGCAAGGCTGTACCGGTCATGATTCCTAATGTCGAGTTCACCGGGAGTTTTTGATATGGCACAGAACCCGCCGAACCCGCCGAACCCGCCGAACATGAGCGCAACGCATTTGCGAACCGGCAAATGGGCCGTGCGACCGGCTGGTCAGCTTGGCACTTGCGGGTGGTACCCAAAACCCTGGACCGTGGTCTATGTCTCGGCAAGCAGCGAGGCGGAAGCCTTGCGCAAAGCCGCGCCTCTCCTCCCGCACAGTTTAACGGAAGAGGAGCGCATGGCATGACCTGCGACCGCACATATGACAGCGTCATTGCTGCGACCTGCTACGGCGCGACCGTCTATTGGCGCGAGGGAATCGGATGGGTCGACGATAGGCGCAACGCCCATTTGTTTTGTGAACGCGATCGGCTACCACGCCTGGCCGATGGCGTAACGAATATCCGTTTCGAAAAGGTGACGCCATGAACCCGCCGGACTACGGAACCTTTCAGGCTGCATTGCGCGAGCGTTCTTACCTGGACTCGCTCTATCAGCAAAAAATGAGCGATCTGCAATCGGCCTTTGAATCCGCAATCATCGCAGGCTATCGGAGCCTGTATCCCAAACGCAAGGCGAAGGACTGGCGCGCGGCGCTGCATACCCTTGATCCCGAGGGCCAGGTTTTCCGCAAGCCTTGGGACGATGCCGCGGAAAGCCTCTCCCGCGAGCGCCGGAAGGCACTGGATGGCGCGGAGGAAGCGCTATGGGTTGCCGCTGCTGGCCTCCCGCTGCCCGCCAGCGAGGCGCTACGCCCGCCGCTTTATGCCGAGTTCCCGGCGCATCACTACTGGACAATGGGATACAGCGCCTGCACCTATGCGAAAGCCGCCGCGAACCGGCTCGCCGATAAAGCCCGCGCGCACGGTCGACCTGCCGAGGTGCATGAGATCGAACGTCATAGAGTGCATGGCCGTGGCTGGAGTCAGGAACACGCAACGTATGGCGTTTTCATAGATACCGACCGGCTAGGCTGGGAAATCCTGCAACGCAAGCCCGTCGCAAGTATGCGGGAACTCGTACGCATGGCGTGGAAACAAGGCGTTAACCCACGGGTTATGTGGCCGTTCCTCCCGCACGGTTTCGAGGAAGAGAACGGGCTGGACTTTTTCGGAAACGAGACCTGGAAAACCGCTTGACAATTCCATATATCGTCACTATATAGGGAAACAGACGGAAGGAACAAACCAATGACACTTGATGGCATGACGTCCGATATATGGGACAAGCTGACTCCAGGCGAGCGCGAGCGCTTGCGCGACAATTCAGGCTTGACCAGGGAGTTGCTTGGCCTTGAAGGCTGGCGGGTTGAAGTACGCGACACGCCCGAAGCAAAGCCGCGCCGCTTCATCGTCGGCCGGTCGACCGGCTGGCGACCGATCCACATTGAGGTGCTGACGCGCCGTTCGCTTGGCGGTTGCGCTTGCAACGCCAGCTATGCGTCAGTGCGCAAAATCGAAAGGGTGCGATAGCATGATAAGCCTCACTGACGCCCTGGACGCAATCCAGGTAGGTCATGACGCGCACAGCGAAGACCGGCACTGCCCGAAAGGCTGGCACGCGGTAAGCAACACCTCCGGCAATATCGCATACTTCGCGCATGAAGCAGACGCGCTCGCGTTCCGGCTTATGCTGGTGAATATGGCGCTCAATGGAACTGAATCAGCGGAGCGTCATATCTACAGCGGAGCGCCGTTCATGCGCCAAACCGAAAGGACACGGTAATGGTCCGCATCAATATCCTGACCAATAATGCAGCCTTCGAAGACGGCGCGAGCGGGCAAGAAGTCGCCCGCATCCTTCGCGAACTGGCCGAACGGTACGAAGCATCAGGAGCGCCGTTTCCCGTCACCCTCCGCGATATCAACGGGAACGTCGTAGGCAAA
>Ga0307478_10000151_pt1 | contig 81245 bp, 75 predicted proteins | sample atmos_gasesECM4C_2_FD_203713 | JGI IMG/M metagenome (GOLD analysis project Ga0307478, IMG submission 203713) | Hardwood forest soil microbial communities from Morgan-Monroe State Forest, Indiana, United States - atmos_gasesECM4C_05 | ecosystem: Environmental > Terrestrial > Soil > Temperate...
GCAAGCTGTCATCACAGGAAAATGCAACGCGCTTCTGGAAGTATGCCATTCGCCTGACAGCTTCTCTCCGTCTTCCCAACACACCTTTGAGGATCCCAAGCTATGAGGGAACTGCTCAGACTCCTAGATGCTAAGATGAGTTTCGCACAAAAAAGGTGGCAAGCAAGAGGAAGAATTCAAATGGCTCAAAATGCAACTATTGCTTCATCGAGCGAGACCACGCCGCTCTCTGGAGCCGTCGCCCTTGTCACCGGCGGCAGCCGCGGCATAGGCCGCGCCATCGCGCTCCGCCTCGCCAAGCTAGGCGCGGGCGTAGCCATCGGTGGCCGCGATCCGCAGCCGCTCGCCGCGACTGAAGCCGAGCTGAGGCAATCAGGTTCGCCTGTATATTCGCAGATTGCCGATGTCTCGAAGTCCGCCGATGTAACCACGCTCGTTGATAAAACCCAAGCCGCGCTCGGCCCCATCTCCATCTTGGTCAACAATGCCGGCATCGGTCTCTTCGGACCAGTCCACGAGAAAACCGAAGCTGACTGGGACCGCGTCCTCGACACAAACCTGAAAAGCGTTTTTCTCGTCTCTCGCGCCGTGGTTCCCACCATGATCAACCGCGGCTCCGGCGACATCATCAACATCAGCTCTCTCGCCGGCCGCAATGCTTTCGCAGGCGGCGGCATCTATTGCGCCTCCAAGTGGGGCCTCCAGGGTCTTTCCGCCTGCATGGCCGAAGACCTCCGCGAGCACGGCATTCGCGTCAGCGTCATCTGCCCCGGCAGCGTAGCCACCGAGTTTTCCACGCGCAGTTCTAAGGATCCCACGAAGGTCCTCTCACCTGAAGATGTAGCCCACGCGCTTGAAATGATCGTCACGCAAGGCCCCAAAAGCTTCCTCAGCGAAATCCATCTCCGTCCCGTTCGCAAACCCTAGCCGGGATTTTTCACCAACGATGAACAACGCACCGTGAATCGTTTGTAGGGGAGGGGCTTGCCTCTCCCTCCGCCTTCCAACTCCCCAGTCGCCCCAAGGGCTGGGATCTTTTCACGCTGTGCTTCCCGCACCGTTCCACTATTAGCAGCCGAATTCTTTCCTCTTGACATTAGTCGTCATAACGACTATCTTACCCGCATGAGTCGGCGCCCAGTTTTACATCCTGTGCTTCCCTTGGAGGACAGCGTCTTCATCTCTCTCCACAAGACCGCCGATTCCCTCGGAGTTGAGGCCGAGCAGCTCCTCAAACCCCATGGCCTCACCGGCACGCAGTACAACGTTCTCCGCATTCTCCGCGGCGCCGAACCCGAAGGCCTCCCTTGCCGCACCATTGGCGAACGCATGATCTCTCACGACCCCGACATGACCCGCCTCCTCGACCGCATGGAAAAGCGCGGCCTCATCTCCCGCGCGCGCCAGACCGATGACCGCCGCGTCATCAAAACCCGCATCTCCCCCGCGGGCCTCGCCCTTTTGAAAAGTCTCGATCAGCCTGTTCGCGAGCTTCACAAGCGTCAGTTCCACCACCTGCCCGCTGCGCGCTTGAAGACTCTCGCCAAGCTGTTGGAGGAAGTCCGCGCTCGCGGACCGCAACAAACCTAGTGAACGCAGCAAACTTCAAATCGGCTTAAATGCCGCACTCAATTAAGGAGGCTACAACCATGGGCCACGTTTTCTCTCGCATCGCAATCGCCGTCGGACTTGCAACGGCTCTTTCTCTGCCCGCCGCCGCGGCCACTTCCACCTGGCAAATCGACCCCGCGCATTCTTCAGCCCAGTTTGCCGTCAAGCATCTGGCCATCTCCACGGTGCGCGGCGCATTTACCAGCGTAAAAGGCTCCATCCAGTTCGATGACAAGGACATCACCAAATCCACCGTCGATGTCACCATTGATGTCAATTCCGTTGACACCCGCGTCGCGGACCGCGACAAGGATCTCAAGAGCGACCATTTCTTCGACGCCGAGCACTTCCCCACCATCACCTTCAAATCCAAGCGCGTCGAACAAGTGGCTCCCGGCAAACTCAAAATCACCGGCGACCTGACCATTCGAGGGGTCACGAAAGAAGTCACTCTGGACGTGGATGGTCCAAGCGCGCCCATCAAGGATCCCTGGGGTAATCAACGCGTCGGCGTTAACGCCAGTTCCAAAATCACTCGACAGGACTTTGGCATCACGTACGGCCCAGGTATGATCGGCGATGAAATCTCCATCACCATCGACGCCGAAATGATTCCTGCGAAAAAGTAAATCGGGCCTGCCCCGATTCGGCTTGGAACAAAAAACACTCCAGCAGCGCTGGCTTCGCCGGCAGAAGACTCGGTGGCCTACTGGAGCGAAGAAACAAATCTCTTCGCTCCGGTAGGCGCCAGGAAGCTGCGCTACATTTCGCGCGCACCGTTGCCTCCCTTTCATTCATCCAATGCCTGAATCCCATCTAAGGAAAACATCCATGCAGAAGCCAGCTCCGACAAATTTTCCCGTCCATGACCTTATCCGCGACCGCTGGAGCCCGCGCGCTTTTGCCAGCAAGTCTATCGAGCCCGCTGTTCTCGCCAGCCTGTTCGAAGCCGCGCGATGGGCTCCCTCCAGCAACAACGAGCAGCCCTGGGCCTACCTGGTAGCCACGAAAGACGACACGGAAAACTTCGCGAAGACACTCCGCGTTCTCGTGGAATTTAATGCCGCGTGGGCCAAAGAGGCCCCTGTACTCATGATCGCGGTCTCGCGGCTTAACTTTCAGAACGGCACGCCTAACCGCAACGCTTTCTACGACACCGGCGCGGCCACTGCCCTGCTCAGCGTGGAAGCCACTGCGCGCGGTCTTGCCGTTCACCAAATGGCTGGCTTTGACCACGCTAAAGCCAAAAAAGTCTTCGAAATTTCCGACGACTGCGAGCCCATCGCCGCCATAGCTATCGGCTATCCTGGCGATCCAAACTCCCTCCCGGAAAAACTCCGCGATCGCGAGGTTGCGCCTCGAACACGCAAACCTCTAAGCGAATTTGTCATGTCGGGCCGCTGGGGGCATACTTCTCCTATAGTCTCTTAATCGTCGGTTACGAAAGTTAAAGTTACAAAAGTTAAAGAGGACCCAGCCCCGTCAAATGCACCGCACGCTTGAGTTTCTTCTCCATCACGGTTATGTCGTCCTGCTCGCCTGGGTCTTCGCCGAACAGGCCGGAGTCCCCGTGCCTTCGCTTCCGCTCTTGCTGGCTGCGGGCGCTCTAGCTGGTTCTCACCAGTTGAATATTTTTGCGTCGCTCTTTATCGTCGCGCTGGCCGCCGTGTCCGCCGATTCCATCTGGTATCAGCTTGGCCTCCGTAAAGGCATCAAAGTTTTGCAATTTCTTTGCAAGATTTCCATCGAGCCTGATTCCTGTGTCCGCCGCACCGAAGGCGTCTTCTCCAAGCAGGGCGCGCGTTCCTTAATCTTTGCCAAGTTTCTTCCAGGTCTCAGCACGGTGGCCCCGCCGCTGGCCGGTGTCTTCCAAATGCGTCTGAGGCGCTTTCTGCTCTTCGATGCTGCCGGCTCGCTTCTCTGGGGTGCGACTTTCCTCGGCCTCGGTTACGCTTTTAGCGGCGAGATTGAGCATATCGCGGAGCGCGCCGCCTCTCTCGGTGGCTGGCTCGTTGTGATCCTTCTGGGCCTGCTCGCGTCCTATATCAGTTACAAATTCGTCGCGCGCCGCCGCTTCATGCGCGAACTTCGCATCGCCAGGATCACTGTTGAAGAATTGAAGGAAAAGCTCGATGCTGGCGAGGAAGTCGTCATCGTCGATCTACGTCATTCCGTGGATTTCGAAGCCGATCCCGAAACCATTCCCGGCGCCTTCCGCATGGACGCCCAGGAACTCGAGGAGAAAAACGATCGCCTGCCCCGCGATCGCGAAATCATCCTCTATTGCACTTGACCAAACGAAGCCACCAGCGCCCGTGTGGCGCTCCTCCTCAGAAAACAAGGCATCACCCGTATTCGCCCGCTCGAAGGCGGCCTCGAAGCCTGGCGCGAACACAAATATCCCGTCTCCAATTTTAAACTCACTCAGATTTCGACGCAGATTTAGATTTACAACTCGGAATTTACAATCGCGGCAGCACAATCCCGCTCTGCGCCTGGTACTTCCCCTTCTTATCCTTGTAACTCACTTCGCAGTCTTCGTCCGACTCAAAGAAAAGCACCTGGCACAACCCTTCATTCGCATAGATTTTCGCGGGCAGCGGCGTTGTATTGCTGATCTCCAGCGTCACGAACCCTTCCCACTCCGGCTCGAACGGCGTCACGTTCACAATAATCCCGCACCGCGCATACGTCGATTTCCCCAAGCAAATCGTCAAAACATTCCGCGGTATCCGGAAGTATTCCACCGACCGCGCCAGTGCAAACGAATTCGGCGGAATTAAACAAGCCTCGCCTTTGAACGGCACAAGTGACCGCGGATCGAAATGCTTCGGGTCCACAATCGTCGAATTCACATTCGTGAAAATCTGAAATTCATCCGCCACCCGGATGTCGTAGCCATACGACGAAACTCCATAGCTGATCACGCCCTCGCGTACCTGCCGGTCGGTGAACGGCTCGATCATCTTGTGTTCCAGCGCCATTTTCCGAATCCAGCGGTCTGGCTTAACGGACATCCACGCCTCCTCAATCACCACTTGATATTTGCAGCGCCAACAGAAAACTCGACAAAAGGAAAGACAGTGTAGTTTACCCATCTCGTCTTGACAACCTGCGGCGCACCCTCTAGCATTTGCCACTGAAGCGGGAGGCGCGTGTGATCAAGCTGGACATCGTCAATGCGGTCGTCACCAAGGCTCTCATCAGCCGCACCAAAGCCGAACAAGCCGTCGAAACGGTATTCGAATCCCTCAAGCAAGCCCTCGGCCGCGGCCAGCGCATCGAGCTTCGCCGCTTCGGCGTCTTCAGCGTCAAGCCCCGCAAAACCGGCATCGGCCGCAACCCACGCACCGGCGAAGAAGTCAGCATCCCCCCCGGCAAAGCCGTCCGCTTCAAACCCGGCAAAGAACTTCAAGGCATCGAAGCCGCCAAGAAGGCGTAGTCCATCTCCGCGCTTGAGTCAGTCACGTGCGGCTTACTTGTTCTCAGTCCTTGTACGGATCGAATTCGTCCGCGCCAGCCATTGCCACTCCGCCGGGCGTGAGCGTGTGCACGATGCGAATGCTCTGGCTTGAGCCGCTGGCGCATAGTCCTCCGATTGTGCTGTACTTATATTTGGAATCTTTTTTGATTCCGAACTTTTTGTGACCACACCACCTTCAGATTCCACACTAGACACGCTTCCAATCACCAGCGATTGGAGCACTCTTCCCCCGCCTGCACAGTTCTACGTCCCCGTTCTCCGTCGTCCTTCTCTCAAATCCCTCATCCTCGCCGTTGCGCTCTTTCTCCTCACGCTCTGCACCTGCCTGGCTGCGGGCACCCAATTCGCCATCGCCTACACCAACAAGCAAGCTGCTTCCGTTGACGAATTCCTCCGCGCCTTCACTCTCTTCTACAAAGATCCCGCCGCCCTTCTCGCTGGCCTGCCCTTCGCCTCCGCTCTCTTAACCATTCTCCTCGCCCACGAACTCGGCCATTTTTTCGCCTGCCGTCATCATCACATCCGTTCCAGCTACCCGTTTTTCATTCCCTTCCCCAACCTCATCGGCACCTTCGGCGCGTTTATCCTCATCCGTTCTCCCATTCGCACCACCCGCGCGCTCTTTGACGTCGGCGCCTCAGGCCCTCTGGTCGGTCTTGTCTTCGCCGTTCCCGCCCTGGTCTATGGCGTGCTCCATTCGAGCATCGTTCCCGCTATCGCAAATCCCGACCCCAACCAAAACACCGTCATCTTCGGCATTCCGCTCCTTCTACGCCTTCTCGACGCCGCCTTTCATCCCGGCGTCAATCCCCATTTCCTCCTGCTCCCCCCAATCGGCCGCGCCGCCTGGGTCGGCCTCTTTGTCACCTCGCTAAATCTCCTGCCCGCCGGGCAGCTCGACGGCGGCCACATCCTCCGCTCCATCCACCCCCGCCTTCACCGCATCACCAGCATCCTCGTTCCGCTGGCACTTCTTCCGCTTGGCCGTATCTGGTTTGTCTGGTATATCTGGGCAGCCCTCCTGTTGGCTCTCCGCTTCCTCCGTACCTCTCCAATCTACGACCCCGTCCCCCTCGACCCTCCACGCCGCCTCGCCGCCTTCCTAACCCTCGTCGTCTTCATCCTCTGCTTCATGCCCGCCCCCGTCATGGGCCTCTAGCCCGCACTCCCAACTCCGCCCTTGCCCGCAGGGGCACTACATGTCGGGACGACCTGCCCCGCCTCCTCTTTTTTTTCTACAATAATATTGTGATTGTGGTTCGGACCCAGGTTCGGAGCTAGTGACGATTGGTCATTTCGACGCCCAAATTCGACGCTACAAACTGTTCAAGCTCATTCAAGGAATCAGCTACTCTCGAAATCACGCTGTTGCGCGCCGGTTCGCTGAGCAGCTTCCCCACTCGAAACATATTCTGATTTGCTTTGATCTTCACTCGAAGGTCATTTACCAAATCGAGAGCTCTCGGTTTGCCCGGGAATGTTTCCTTCCCCAGAGCTGCACCTATGCTCTCGACAAGCTTTTCCAAATTCTCTAAGCGGTTGTCCAGATCGCTTTCTAATTCATCTTCAGCTCTTTGCAGTCGATTACTTCGGTCCCTCAGCTCGGTTCGGTTCCTCAGCTCGGTTGACGGATTCCAAGCGGCATGATTTGGCATAAGTCTCCTCGGCCAACATTCACGAAGCTGGGTTTGCCCTGCGTGCGGGGACAGTGCACCCTCTATAGGCGCAAGACCCGGGCCATCCCACCCATTTTCTAGAAGTCTTTGAGGAAAAGCGACTTATCAGGTGTTTCCAGTCAGTTCCGTACCCGCGCAGCGTACTAGAACTGGTCATTTCTTCCTACTTCCCGCGCATAATCCCACGCTCAAGCGCAAGTTCCTGCCCGTCTAGCCGACGACCTGGCCCGCCTCCTCTTTTTTATCTCACCGTTCTTCGCGGCTCAGGTGGGGAGACACTTCCGCGTCTCGCTCCTTGTCCGTTCCTTGACAAGTAAACAATTCCTCCAAGGCCATCTTCTGCAGCCGCCGGTATACAGCATTCAACTCCGTACAGGCACCGAGCGCGTCGCACAACTGTTCCGGGGTGGCGCGCAAGCGCTCATCCGCCAAAGCGGCCAGAGCGGCTGGGTTGGTTTCACCTTCGGCGAGCGCCTTCAGCATCCGATGGGCACTGAGACCCAGCAGATCGGAGACGAAGCTGGACAACTTGATATGGGCCTCTTCCAGAAGAGACTCCAATTGGTTCTGTAGCCGCACCCGATCGCGCCGCAATTGATACTTCTTGCGCGTTACCGTCCGCCACAGACGCTGCTCGGCATCGGGCACAAAGCTCAGCGTCAATTCTCGGACCACCAGCCGCTTCACCAGCCGTTCGGCATCCGGGAAATCCCTCTTGCGTCCCCGTCGTCCGCGATTGGATTGCGCCTGCGCCAGATGCAACGTTCCGGATCTCCGGCTCGCGCCTGCCCGCTTCTCGCGTAGCGGCTTCCAATACCTTTCCAGTGCTTCCCACACCGGTCTCCAATATTGGGCCGTCGATTCCATGACTACTTCCTCGGCCTCTTGTTCGATCAACCATGCAGCGAGTGATCGCAGTTGTTCCGGGTTGCCGCCAAACATGCGTCGCTCAAATTGGTATTCGCTTTCGATTTCGACGTCAGACACCACTACAGCCAGCATCTCTTTATGTACATCAATCCCCGCTATCCTATAGGACATAGTTCCTCCTAGCCGGGAGCGGAGAGCGTGCTGCGGTTACCTTAACCAGGGTCGCGGGCTATCGCCGCTCCCTCAGGGGGATGCAATGACGCCCAATTATTCGCTCAATCACGCACGCTCCGGATCAGACACTTACACGGCCTCGACTTATCCATTGTGCATTCGACCTCGCCGCGCCGAGCCGTTGCGATCATACCTCTGAGTGATTTTCATGAGCTTTCGCGGGCCGAAGGCCCTAAAGGACACTTACGAAAAACGCGCCCGTAACTCCCATAGAATCCGCACTTCCAAAACACAGCACTTAAAACCCTTTAGAATGAACACTTACAAAAAAACGGGGAGGGGGGCCTGAGGGGGGGCCGGAGGGGGGGCCCAGTGGCACACACTTCAGACTGTGCTCTTTCCTTACCTCATTACCTCGTTACTTCATTACGTCGCAGTTTCACGGGACAAACTTTTGATTGACCACCTCTCGACTCCGGCTATGATGCAACCCTGGACACGCGCCACAAGGTCCGCGCCACCACCTAATGCCGCCACTCCTTCGCACCCTGCGCCTGCGCGACCTCTTCTTACTCTTCGTCGGCTCGGTCATCGGCTCCGGCATTTTTCTAACCCCCGGCCTGATCCTTCGCCAGTTAAACGGCTCCGTTGGTTTCTCCCTGCTAGTCTGGATCGCAGGCGGTACTCTCTCGCTACTCGGCGCCCTGACTTACGCCGAGCTGGCCGCCACAAATCCCGAAGCCGGCGGCCTCTACTGTTTCATCCGCGACGGTTTCGGCCGCATCCCTGCTTTTCTCTACGGCTGGTGCCTCTTCCTGGTCATCGCCAGCGGCTCCGTCGCCGCGCTGGCCCGCGCCTTCACGGAGCATCTCGCGGAGATCATTCCACTCTCCGCCTTGGGAAAAACGGTCCTCTCCGTAGTCATGATTGCCATAGTCACCGCTGTGAACGTCTGGGGCACCCGCAAAAGCTCCAACCTCCAGAACTGGACCACCCTCATCAAGGTGGGAATCATCGTAATTCTCAGCGCGATACTTCTTTCCCTCGGGCGGCACGCCGGAGACTTGCCCAATGCGCTTGGCTCAACCCAGCATGGCGTTGGCCTGCTCTCCAGCTTTGGCCTGGCCATGATCTCCGTCCTCTGGGCCTACGAAGGCTGGCAATTCGGCACGTACAGCGCTGGCGAAGTCGTCGATCCCCAAAAAGTTTTCCCTCGCGCGTTCCTGTTGGGCTCGCTAGTCCTCGCGGGACTGTACATCGTCGCCGTAGTCGCCTACCTGGTCGCTCTGGGCCCGGCAGGCGCGACCGCCAGCAACACCATTGCCTCCACGGCCGTAGGCGTCGTCGTCGGCCGCAGAGCGGAAATTATCGTTGCGCTCACCATCCTCGTCTCCACCTTCAGCGCTGCCAACAGCGTCATGCTCACCGCTCCTCGCGTTTTCTACGCCATGGCCAACGACAACCTCTTCTTCAAAAAACTAGCTGAAGTCCACGCGCGTTTTCAGACTCCCGCCGCCGCCATCGTCGCGCTGGGCGTTTGGTCCGCGGTCCTTGCTTGCGCCGGCAAATTCGCCGACCTGATCGGCGGCGTCATCTTCATCGGTTGGATTTTCTACGGCCTCGGCGCAGCCGCTATTTTCCCATTGCGCCGCGCCGGCAAAGGTCTTGCTATCCCCTATCGTGTCCCCGGCTATCCCTGGACGCCACTGCTCTTCGTTCTGGCCGCCGCAGCCATCGTCGGCAACGCCATCGTCGTCGCCTTCCTCGACCCGAGTCAGTTCATAAATTTAGCCATTGCCATCGCGCTCTTCGTCCTCGGCATCCCCGCCTATTTCTTCTGGCGCAAACGCGCCGCCCCGGCCGCATAAAATCCGATGGCGTTGACTCCGATGACTTTGACTCTGATGGCTTTGACTCTCTTGTAGGGGCACAGCACGCTGTGCCCGTCTAGAAACAACGCCTCATTTGCCAGGGATGTCTATGGTTGCTGCAAGGAACTTCCATCTTGCGGTTGAGACTTTGCCAGGATTTTCTGAACCCCTTCGCGCACTTTGCGGGCGAGCTCGCTCCCAGGTCCGTTGGGCTGCAATTTCAAATAGATATCCAAGTCCTCGATCTGCGCGTGAAAGTCACCTTTGCTTTCGGCCACATCCGACAGCACAAGATAAGCGCCTGCGGTATTTGGGTTGCGAAGAAGCGCCTCACGCTCGCTTTTTTCAGCCTCGTCCAACCGGTTCAGCAGCTTAAGCGCTTCACCCAGAACGACGTATCCTTGGGGCGCCGCGTCATCCGCCGCTAATCCCTTGCGGATAATTTTCTCCGCCTCGGCCGGCCTGCCTGTCTGGCACAGCAAATACCCATATCCGAACTGCGGCAGCGCGTACTTCCCTCCGCTAAGATCAATGGATGTCTGAAAAGCTTTCATCGCGTCATCGGTGTGGCCCATCGCCATTTCCGCCACGCCGATATCGTAATAAGCCTCAAAATAGTTCGGGTAGGCCTGAGCGGCTTTTCGGAAGTGGACAAGACTGCCAGCAAGATCTTTCTTTGTCCCCAGCTCCAGGCCTTTTCGCATCTCGTCTTGCGCCTTGCCGGGGATTTTCAACTCCCTCACCGACACTGTGTAACTGCTCTGGCGAGTCGGCACGGATTTCGATCTCAAGTACACGACAAGTTTCGCGGATGGGCCGTCGAGCTGCGCGCTGGTCTGCGCGGCCTCGTATCCCTCTTCATCCACGGCGACGTCGTAGGTGCCGCGCGGCAAATTCTGGACTTTGAAGCGCCCTTCGAAGTCCGTCAAAACACTGCGAAATATTCCAGCGACGCGCGATTTCAGGCTCACTGCCACCTGGCTCGCCGGACGCTTGTCCGCCTCCCGCAGTACCGTCCCCGAGATTTCTCCTTCTGAAATCTCAAGGGAGGACACTTGCGCTTTCGCGCTCGGCGCCCCAAGGATGAGTATGAGGTTCAGGAAAAAGCTAAGGACAAGGATCGGAAGGATCGGGAAGAATCTTTCCCGCAGACACGACTTCCTGATTGGCGACACTTCGAGACGCATCTCGACCTACAGAGCACTCTTGAGGGGTTCCTCGGGAAATTTGGCGGCTGCGCGAGTCAAACCGTGCGGCCACTAACAGCTACTTCCATCACCCAGTCCCAGACTGTGCTTTTGGTTTCGCGAGGGCCGCCGGTGCACCTTGACTCCTCGGTGCCAACCGTCATGTGCTGAGGCATGCTAGTCTGGCAGAGAATTCCTTGTAAGTTCCGTATTGAACACATCGTGCGCAAGGCAAAATATCCACCAACTTACGTATCATGAATGACACCCTTATCTTTGGAAACCTTTTGGGTGCCCTCGGTGTCAAAGCAACTATCCTGGGATTCGCTCGTAGTCCATCCGCTCGCAGGAGGGTGCCCGATGCTCGAAGCAAGAGGGCTCACGAAGTACTACGGCTCGGTGCTGGCTGTCCAAAGCATTGATTTCTCGCTTGAGCCGGGTCAAGTCCTCGGCTATCTCGGCCCAAACGGCTCGGGGAAAAGCACCACCGTCAAAATGCTCATCGGCCTGCTGGAGCCTACCGGCGGCCAGGTTCTCTTCAACGGCAAAGACATCCAGCACGATCTCGTCGGATATCGCAAACATCTCGGCTACGTCCCGGAAGAGGCGAATCTTTATCCCTACTTAACCGGCCAGGAGTATCTCGAACTGGTCGGCACCCTGCGCGGCATGGCGCAACCGCGCATGAAAACAAAAATCGACTCCTTCCTCGAACTTTTTTCCCTCTTTCCGCACCGCCACCTATCGCTTAGCTCCTACTCCAAAGGTATGCGCCAGCGCATACTGCTCATCTCCGCGCTCATGGATAATCCCGACGTGCTGATCCTCGACGAGCCACTCTCCGGCCTCGATGTCACCAGCGCTCTCATCTTTAAGAATCTTATTCAATCGCTTAGCGGCAGAGGCAAAACCATTTTCTATTGCTCGCACGTCCTCGAAGTCGTGGAAAAAGTCTGTTCGCGCCTGCTCATTCTAAGGAAGGGGCAAGTCATCGCAAGCGGTTCCACAGAAGAAGTTCGCCAGCGCATCGGCCAAACTTCGCTCGAAAATATCTTTCTTCATCTCGTCGAAGATCGAGACGTCTCTCAAATCGCCAACGACATCGTTGCAGTGGTGGTTTCGCCTTGATCGCCCGCGCAATAAATTTCTTCCGCGCAGCCTGGGAGCCGTATTCTCGCCGCCCGTTCCCCACTCTTCTGCGTGTTTTCATTGGACGCGTCTTCCACGGCGGCGGCGACTCTGGCGATTCCGAAATGGGCGTCGCTCTCGGAGTCATTCTTATTCTTCTCGCCATGCCTGGCGTCCTGGTCTCTCTTCTGCTCTTCGAAAAATATATGGTTCTCTCGTTCGGTGGATTCGACCCGTTCACTGCGACTATCCCAGATGAATATTTCTTCATCGTCCTGAGCATGGTCGTCACCGGCTCCGCCGCCGTGTGGCGCTGGGACGCTCTCTTCCTGGACCGCCGTGATTACACCAACATCGTCCCGTTGCCTGTCTCCCTGCGCCGTATTTTCCTCGGAAATCTCGCCGCCATTTTCCTTCTTGCCATGGCGCTCACTGTCGATGTGAACGCGGCCAGCTTCTTCCTCTTCCCCGTCGCCGTAGTCGGCTCGCAGCTCTCTCTCAAAGTGTTGTTTCTGCGATTTGCCGCGGGCCATGCCGTTACGGTTATTCTCGCCAGCGTGTTTAGTTTCTTTGCGGTATTCGCCATAGTCGGCTTGCTCATGGCGATACTGCCATACGCACTCTTCCGCAGAATCTCGCTTTACGTCCGCTTTCTGATCGCGCTTTTCTTCCTCGCGCTACTCACCACCAGTTTTGGCGTTACTTCCTTCCTCGGCCAGCTGGCGCGCATGAGCAAACTCGCGGTCCACCTGTTGCCTCCCGTCTGGTTCCTGGGCATAGGCCAGACGCTCTGGGGGAACGGCCACAATCCGTTTTTCGCGGCGATGGCTCGCACAGCTCTCCTGGCGCTGGGGATCTCTCTCGCTGTCGCCATTTTGTCCTACACTCTCAGTTTTCGACGCTCCTTCATCCGCATTCCAGAAACCGCCGAAGTCGGTCCCCTGCCACGCTCGCAATTTCATTTTCTCCCCGTCAAACTCTTTGACCGCGTCTTTCTTCGCGATCCGCAGCAACGCGCGTGCTTCCACTTCATCACGCGAACGCTTCTTCGCGGCGAAACGCACTTGCAAATCGTCTCCGCCTTTGCGGCCATGGCGTTAGTCGCCTCCGCGCAATCCGTGGCCTCGGTCTTCCAGATTCACGCTGCCGTTCGCTGGCGCACTCCATCCGAAGATCTTCTCTCCATCCCATTCGTACTAAGCTTCTGCATCATCGTCGGGATTCGCCTTGCCTTTGCAATTCCTTCCGACCTTCGCGCCAATTGGGTCTTCGCACTCTGGATTGACCCGGATACTCTGCAAACGCGGCCCATCGCGCGAAAAGCCCTTCTCACTTTTTCATTGCTCCCGCTGATCCCGATCTGCTTCGCGGGTACGTGGATTCTCTGGGGTTTCGGCGTCGCGCTCTTACACACCGCCGTCTTCGCCGCGTGCACCGTCGCTCTCGTCGAACTCCTTCTCCTCCGCTTCCGAAAAATTCCTTTCACCTGCTCTTACCCGCCCTTCCAAAGCCACGCCGCCCTGATTTTTGTTGCTTATCTTTTCGGTTTCGTACTATTCACCAGCTATCTTCCGGAACTCGAACTCTGGTCCCTGGCCGATCCTTGGCGCGCCATCGTCTTCATCCCGCTCGTGGCGGTCATCCTTCTCTCCAGCTATTTCTACCGGAAGCAAATGCTCGACATGGACAAGCACCTCATCTTCGAAGAAATCCCGGCATCACACTTTTGAATGCCGCCGCCAGTTTTTTGTCGCCACAATATTTTTCTTCGCTCCGCTCTCCGTCACATATAATCCGAATTACAAATGACCTCGACGGTTCCGCTCGACTACGCGAACGCTAAACCAAATGCTTTCTTTGCGAATTACCTGTCGAACGACCTATCCTTCGCCTGGTTTCTGGCCGCAGTAACCGTTCTCTTGCAAATGCTTACCAACGGCCGTTACGGCTATTTCCGCGACGAACTTTATTTTCTCGCGTGCAGCGATCATCTCGCGTGGGGCTACGTAGACTTCGCGCCTTTGGTTGCTCTGCTCGCGCGCATCAGCCGCTTCACACTCGGCGATTCTCTCCACGCCATTCGCACGCTTCCGGCGCTTGCGCAAGGAGCGGAAATCCTCATCACCGCTCTCATCGCGCGCGAACTTGGCGGCAAACGTTTCGCCATCTTCCTGTCATGCCTCTCCGTTCTGCTCGCTCCGGTGATTCTCGGCAACGCCACGCGCCTCTCGATGAACCCCTTCGAGCCGCTTTTCTGGATGGGCGCGGTCTACTTCCTTCTGCGAGCCATCAATCAGAACGAACCGAAGTTCTTGCTCGCCTCCGGCGCGCTCGTCGGTCTTGGCCTGGAAAACAAACATTCGACTGCTTTCTTTCTGGTCAGTCTCACCATCGGCTTGTTGCTTTCGCCCGGCCGCCGGCTGCTACTATCAAAATGCATTTGGCTAGGCGCTGCGGTAGCTTTGCTGATTTTTCTCCCCAACCTGATTTGGCAATACACTCATCATTTCCCCACGCTCGAAGCGCTGAGCAACGTACGAAAAACTCACAAGAATATCGAACTCTCTCCACTGCCGTTTGTTCGCCAGCAAATCATGATGCTGCTCCCCGCTAGCGCGTCTGTCTGGATTCCGGGCCTGGCCTTCCTCTTATTCAGGAGCAAAGCCAGGGCTTATCGCTTCTTGGGCGTCACCTATCTTGTCTTTCTTGCTGTAATGATGTTCCTCAAAGGCAAGGACTACTACCTCGCCCCCATCTATCCCATGCTCTTTGCCGCGGGTGGCGTCTTCTGGGAAATGACAATTGCCGCTCGCCCGCGCCTGCGTTTCCTAAAGGCTGTTCTCCCGGCTGCCGTTTTAGTGCTTGGCGTAATTGCGATCCCGCTGGATATTCCGATTTTGCCCGTCGAGAAAATCGTTCCGTACATGAACGCTCTCGGCATTACAATGTCGCGCACGGAAGTGCAAGACCGCGGCCCGCTGCCGCAACATTTCGGCGACGAATTTGGCTGGGAGGAAATGGTCGCGGCCACCTCGCAGGTCTACAATTCCCTCCCGCCGGAAGAGCGCGCCAAAACAGGCATCCTTGCCGGCACTTACGGGGACGCCGGCGCGATCGACTTCTTCGGCTCGCGTTACGGCCTGCCGAAATCCATCAGCCCTCATCAGAATTATTATTACTGGGGGCCGCGAGAATATACGGGCGAAGTTCTCATTCTCCTTCACTACGATCTTGCGGACGCGCAGCGCGGGTGCCAAAGCGTTCAGACGGGACCTACTCTCGACAATCCTTACGCCATGCAGGAGGAGCACTTCACGATTCTCGTCTGCCGCGGCTCCAGAATTCCGCTGGCTGAAGCCTGGCCCCGCCTCAAAGTCTGGAACTAAGACACAGTTTGCTCTCACTAGCCTCAGCTGAAACGTGCACCATTCGGCCTGCTGATACACTACTGAACGAAATGAGTTCGACCTTTTGCAACGTCGCCCTGCCTGTGCCGCTGCGCACGACGTTTACTTACGGCGTGCCTGAACCCTTGCGCGGCACAGTTCAGCCGGGCAGCCGCGTGCTCGTTCCTTTCCGAAAGAAATCAATGGTCGGCGTCGTCGTCGAAATGGCCGACGGGGCGCCCGCGAAAGCCAAGATCCGCGAAATCGCCAAAGCGATGGAGTTTGCGCCGGCGCTTACTCCGAAGTTGATTGAGCTGGCGCAGTGGATCGCGAACTATTACCTCGCTCCTATCGGAGAAGTTTTCCGCGCCATGTTGCCCCCCATCACGGAGCTGAATGTACACCGCGAGATTATCCTGACACAGGAGGGGCGCAGCGCGACCGACAGCCTCGGCGGCGGCGAGCTTTCGCATGGATTGACGGCGGCCGAAGCCTCGTTCCTCGAAAAAGCCAAAGCAAAGAAGGGCCTGGTTCTGTTCAGCATGGCGGCGAAGATGGGTGTCTCGAGCTCGGCCGTGCAACGGTTGCAGCGGCTTGGATTGATTGAGATTCGAGAGACTTTGCAGGACACAAAAAGAAAATCACACACGATTGTTGCGTGGAAGGGTTTTGCGGACAAAGCAGAGAAGACGCTCAAAGAAAAAGAAGAAAAAGTGAGGTCATTGCTGGAAACGGAACGAGGGCCGCTGCCCATGCCGCAACTTCTCAAGCTCGCGCAGATTTCGCGGAGTGTGATCGAGCGGATGCTCGCGGATGGATTGCTTGAAAGCTGGGAAGAACGGGTCGATCCAGCGGAAGATCCATTTGACACGGGATACACGCCACCCGCTCATGCATTGAACGAAGAACAAGAAAGCGCGATGAAGAGCATTCGAGCGCGGTTTGAGCTGGGCGAGTTCGGCGTGCAGTTGCTTCACGGCGTAACAGGTAGTGGGAAAACCGAGGTGTACTTGCGGTGCGTGCAGGAGACACTCGCGCGAGGGAAGACGGCGATCATTCTCGTGCCGGAGATTGCCCTGACTTTATGGATCGGACGCCAATGCCGGTCGTGGTTTGGAGCGAAGTACGAGGGCGTCGCGGTTTTGCATTCGGCGCTGAGCGATGTCGAGCGCGCTCGCGAGTGGTGGCGTGTGCGGAACGGCGAGGCACGGGTTGTGGTCGGGACGCGCTCGGCGGTTTTTGCGCCGCTGCAGAATGTTGGGCTGATCATCGTCGATGAAGAGCAGGAAAACAGTTACAAGCAGGAAGAGACGCCGCGCTATCACGGACGCGACGTGGCGATCGTACGCGCAAAGAGTGAAGGCGCGCTGGCGCTGCTGGGTTCAGCTACTCCTTCTCTAGAGACTTATCACCACGCGCGCGGCGGAAAATACGATTTGCTCACGATGTCCTCGCGCGTTGAGAATCGCGCGCTGGCAAGCGTCGAGATTGTTGATTTGCGCGAAGACTTCCAGAAAACGCATCAGACCAGCCCTATATCGGCGGCGCTTCATACAGGAATCCAACAGTGCCTAGCCAACAAAACGCAGGCGCTGGTGCTGATTAACCGGCGGGGGTATTCCTGGTCGGTTTTGTGCCGGAGCTGCGGGGCGAGCGTGCAGTGCGTGAACTGCAGCATTTCGATGACGTATCACAAGAGTCGCAACCGTCTGGAATGCCACTACTGCGGCTCGATTCAGCAAGTGCCGAAGCAGTGCCCGAAATGCCAGTCACAATACGTGTATTTTTTTGGAGAAGGCTCGGAGCATCTCGAGGAAAGACTACGCAAGGAATTTCCCGGCGCGCGCATCGCCCGGCTGGATCGCGACACGGCGCGGACCAAACGGCAATATCAAGAAACGCTCGGAGCTTTTGCCGGAGGTGCGCTGGACATTTTGGTCGGCACGCAAATGCTGGCCAAGGGGCACGATTTTCAGCGGGTCACCCTAGTAGGCGTAATTTCCGCGGATTCTTCGCTGAGCATGCCGGATTTTCGCGCGGCGGAGCGCACGTTTCAATTGCTGACGCAAGTTGCGGGACGCGCGGGACGCGGCGAATTGGCGGGGCGCGTGTTGATTCAAACCTATTATCCCGAGCATTACGCGATTCAAGACGCGGTGAAACAGGATTACGCTTCCTTTTTCGAGCGCGAAATGCATTTCCGCACAATGATGGCGTACCCTCCGCTGACTTCGCTGGCGAATGTGATTGTGCGAGATGTCAGCCTCGAGAAAGCGATTCGCTGGTCGCGAAGGCTTTCTGAATATTTTTCGCCGCACGACGGACACACCGTGCGCATCCTCGGGCCTGCAACGGCGCCTCTGGCGCGCTTAAAAAAAGAGCACCGATTCCAGTTTTTGCTGAAATCGCCGAAGCGGTCAATTTTGACGAAGTTGCTTAGCGGAGCGATGGCGTACTGCGACGCGCAGGAAATTCCGCAGACGGCTGTGCTGGTGGATATGGATCCGCTGAGTTTGCTTTGAGTTGGTTTACCAGGTCGACGGGCGGGGAAGCCCAGGGCGGGGCGAGCCCCGCCGCTACAACGCACTAACGGCTAATGAGGAAGATGCCGGCAAAAATCGAGACGATTCCGAGCCACTGCCAGCGCGAAACATGTTCGCTCAGGAAAATCGCCGCAAGCCCAACGGTCACGGCTCCGTAAAGCGAGGCCAGCACGCTGACTACGGCGACTTGCTCGATGCGCATGCCGAAATTGTTCATGACGAACGCGCCGGTGTCTGTCAGGCCCATGGCGAGAATCCAAACGCCCACGCGATCCGTCGGCGGCTTGATGGATTTGCGCGCCACCAGAATTATCCCGGCCGTGAGCAACGAACTCGTCAGCCGGAGGAGCCAAACCGTTTGTGCCGCACCGGTTGCAGGTACGATTCGTATGCCGAGGAGCCAAAACAAAAATCCAAATCCAATGGCGGAGCACAGCGCCAATCCAATTCCCTTCCCGGCACGTCGAACCCCTTCGACGTCATTCTCGTCCGGAGTTTTCTCTCCGCCCGCCACCAGCGCCACGCCGAGCAGCGTACATGCAATGCCGATCGCGCGCGTCATCCGTAGATGCTCGCCGCTCAGAAGAGAGAGGAGCACTGTCAGCACCGGATAACTGGCCGAGAGAGGAGCGACTACGGCCATTTTGCCGATTTCGAAAGAGCGATACAGCGTGAGCGAGGCGGCACAATTCAAAATTCCGGCGAGGGCGCCCCAGGCCCACGGTTGCCAGCCGGAGCCGTCCGCGAGATGGCCCCAGCCGCCGAGCCAAGGCAGAAAGATTGTGAGCAGAAGGAAACCGGTGAACTGCATGTACAGCATGGTGCGAAGAGTGCCGATGCGGTGGGTGGCGAAGCGCGCGAGGAAATCGGAGCCGCCCCAGGAAAGAGCCGTCAGAAGGCCCAGCAAAATTCCCATGACGGATTAGGAGGACTTGCCCGCCTCAGCGGACTTGCTTTTCTTTGGGTCGAGGCCGAGAACAGCCATGACTTTTTGCAAATCTTTCCAGACTTCGCCTTTGGCGCTGGGATTGCGCAATAAGTAGGCAGGGTGATAGGTGGCCATCAATTTTCTTCCGCGAAATTCGAGCCACTGTCCGCGGAACTGAGAGATGCCGCGATTTGTTTCGAGCAGAGTTTGAGCGGCGATGGCGCCGAGACAAACGATTACTTTGGGCGCGATTGCGTCAAGCTGGCGCAGCAAGAACGGGGAGCACTCGGCGACTTCGTCTTTTTCGGGAGCGCGATTTTCCGGTGGGCGGCATTTGACGACGTTGCAAATGTAGACGTCTTTGCGTTGCAGGCCCATTGCCTCGATCATTTGTGTGAGTAGTTTTCCCGCGCGGCCTACGAATGGAAGTCCCTGCATGTCTTCATCGTGGCCGGGGCCTTCGCCTACGAAAACCAGTTCGGCCTTGGAGCTGCCATCGCCGAAGACAATTTTGTTGCGCATGGTGTGGAGTTTACAGCGCGTGCATTCGCCGAGGTCGGTTCGAATTTTAAGGAGGGTATCGCCGGGAACCTTGTCAAATGCTTCGAACAGCGATGGTCCTGCGGGGACCGGCAACACGTCGGGCTTTCGAAGGGCTTGCAGAGGAGCAGATTGAGGGAGAGTAGTTCGCGGCGCGGTTTGCGCGGGCTTGGTCAATTGCGTTTTTTGCGTGGATTTTGGCAAAGCCGCTTCCTCGTAAGAGATTTGGTGGATGACTTGTGGCGCGACAGATTCCGCGGCTGGTGTTGCGGCCAGCCGAATTTGCAAATCGCCGCGCTGCTTGTAGAAGAGACGAACGCCGAGATCCTCGTAGAAATGCAATCGCTCGGAAAGTTTTTTCTGGAGGGCTTGGGGAATGCGGTCGGCCATGGCGGGTTCAGACGGCGGAACGATGCGACTGGGTTTTATCGCGCAGCGCGGTACGAAGGCGGAGTACTTCGTCAAGGATGCGCTGGGCGACTTCGCTCTTGCTTAGTCTTGGTAACGCTAAATCGCGGCCATCGCGGGAGAACAGAGTGACAATATTTGTGTCGTGGTCGAAGCCAGCGCCTTCGGCGGTCACGTCGTTGGCGACGATGAGGTCGGCGTTCTTGGCGGCCAGTTTTTTGCGGGCATTTTCAGCCACGTGGTCCGTCTCCGCCGCGAATCCTACGATTAGGCGATCGCCTTTCGATTGGGCGGCTCCGGCCAGAATATCAGGCGTTGGCTCGAGGCGAATCGTAAGCGCCTCTTTGTTGCGCTTTATTTTTGCTCCTGCCGTTTCCGCAGGCCGGTAATCGGCGACGGCGGCGGCAAAAATGGCGACGGAGGAATCGGGAAATTTCTGAGTGACGGCGCGATGCATTTGCTCGGCGGTGCGAACGTCCAGGCGTTCGACTCCTGGAGGCGTATCGAGATTGACCGGGCCGCTTACCAAGATCACGCGAGCGCCGCGGCGCGCGGCTGCTTCGGCGACGGCGTAACCCATCTTTCCAGAGGACCGGTTCGTTATGTAGCGCACCGGATCTAAGTCTTCACGGGTCGGGCCGGCGGTGATCAGAATTGTTTCGCCTTGCAAATCTTTCTGTGCGTGGAGAATTTCGCGAACCGCCGCGAGGATTTCCGGTTGGCCTGCGAGGCGGCCTGCGCCGGTCATGCCACAGGCGAGATAACCTTCATCGGGATTGACGACCTTTACCCCGCGCGAGCGGAGAGTTTTGACGTTTTCTTGCGTCGCGGCGTGGTTCCACATGTTGACGTTCATTGCCGGGGCGACAACTACCGGGGCGGTCGTCGCGAGATAGAGAGTGGTAAGAAAATCGTCGGCGATGCCGTGCGCAAATTTTGCGAGGATGTCGGCGGTGGCTGGGGCGACGAGGAGAAGATCGGTGCGCTGGGCTACGGCGATGTGTTCGATGGCGCTTTCGACGTTGGCTTCGCCAGCGGAGGATTTTTCGAAGAGGTCGGTGATCACCTTTTGGCCACTTAGGGCGGCGAAGGTGAGCGGCGTGACGAACTCTCGCGCCCCGCGCGTCATGACGACTTGCACGGTGAATCCATCTTGTTGGAGAAGGCGCAGCAGCTCGGCAGCTTTGTAAGCAGCCACGCCACCGGTTACGCCAAGGGTGATTTGCATCGATTTATCTCAATACATTTTGCCAGGTGGGCGAGGCAAGCCCCGCCCCTACAAATCTCAGACAAGACCGGGCACGGCGTGCCATGCCCCTACAAATTCCGCGCTGGCGGCTTGCGGCCGATTACTTGCGGCGCTTGTTGCCGTCTTTGTCTTCGTCGATCGAGGACGGTTCGGTGAATTCGTACTCGATAAGGCTGTGCTCGAGTTCTTCGCAGGCGATGCGAGTCGCCTTGAGTGTTCTCGGGTTTTCAATAAGCGACGGCGCACCCGCCATAATTTGGCGAGCGCGTCTCGCCGCCAGGACAACATAAGCAAACTGGCTCTCAGGAGCTTTTGTCTGCACAGTCATTTCAGTCTTTCCCCCCAAACGATGCCAGAAGTTCTTCCACCCGTGGTCTGCGCCGATCGGCGGAGCAGCGAATTGCAATCACGATAGATTGCGCTTCGTCTCCCGCGCGTTTCACATCTTCGTTCACGACGCAATAATCGTAATAACGCCCGAATGCCGCAATTTCGTCCCGCGCCTTCGCCAAACGTCGCGCGATTTCTTCGCCGGAATCCTGGCCGCGGCTGCGCAAGCGCCGTTCAAGTTCGGCGCGAGAGGGAGGCAGAATAAAAATCGCGATAGACTCCGGCAACTTTTCCTTTACTTGCGCCGCGCCTTGCACGTCGATCTCGAGGACGAGGTCGAGACCTTTCTTCCGCGATTCCTCAAGCCATTTTTTCGGCGAGCCGTACGAGTGCTTGCCGAAGACGCGCGCATATTCGAGAAATTCGCCGCGTGCGACCATGGCATCGAATTCCGCTTCCGTGACAAAATCATAACATTTCCCGGTGGCCTCAGTCGCCCGGCGCGACCGGGTGGTACACGAGACGGAAGGCATCGTTCCGGGCAACTCCAAGATTCTCTGCACCAGCGTTGATTTTCCCGATCCCGATGGGCCCGAAACAATCAGCACCAGCGGGGCAAGCTTCGTCTCCGCGCTCATTCGATGTTCTGCACCTGCTCCCGCAATTTTTCGATCTCGGCTTTGATTTCGAGCGCCAGGCCGGTGATGGCGAGGGCTTCACTCTCGACGCCAGGCGTTTTCGACAGCAGCGTGTTTGCTTCGCGATGCATTTCTTGCAGAAGAAAGTCCAGCTTTTTTCCCATCTCACCGGCGCCGTCCAAGAGTTTTCCGAACTGCTGGAGATGGCTGCGCAGGCGATCCAGTTCTTCACTGATATCGCCGCGTTCGGCGAGAAGAGCGGCCTCTTGCGCGAGCCGCGCAGGATCGATCCCGGCGCCGCCGAGCAATTCTTTGAGGCGCGCTTCAAGGCGGCGCGCAAAAACGGGACGAAGCGTGGCGGCGAGTTCGCGGACTTTTTCAGCCTCCTGGCCGATGCGGGCCAGACGCGCGCGCAAATCTTCGATCAGATGGCGGCCTTCGGCGCGACGCATATCATCCAGCTTGTGGAGCGCTTCGAGCAAGCAGGTGTCCAGAGCTTGTCCGAGGCGTTCTTGATCGTCTTCCGCTTCGGGCACCGCGGCGGAAAGGCCGGCGATGACGCCGGGCAAGCGCAAGATCGCGACGACGTCCACGTCGGCCGCGGCTCTGGACACTTGACGGAATTCTTCCGCTACGCGCATGTAGGTCTGAGCGAGTTCACGATTGACCTGGATGGGGGCAGCGGCAGCGGGATCGACATTGACGTGAACTTCTACGTGGCCACGATGAATGCGATCTCGCAGGACCTGGCGCAAGCGCAGTTCATAGAGGTCGAAGCCTTCCGGAAGGCGCAGCTTCAGATCCAGGAAACGGTGGTTGACGCTTTTCACGCTGACGCGGACCGCCCAGCCATTTTGTTCACTGCGCGCCTGTGCGTAGCCGGTCATGGAGAAGCATTCGCCTGCTTTTTTTGGAAGTGTGGAGGATTGGGTCATAGGGTTTCCGCTGGTGCCGTTACGCTGGCCGGCGCGAGAATGTCGTCATCTGCAAATTGTAAATCGTGGAGGCGGGCATAGGTTCCAGCGCGTGCGATGAGTTCGGTGTGCGTGCCGCTTTCGCGGATTTGCCCGTCCTCGAGGACGAGAATTTTATCCGCGCGGCGGATGGTGGCCAAGCGGTGCGCGATGACGAACGTGGTGCGTCCGACCATGAGATTAGCGAGAGCTTTCTGAACATACATCTCGGACTCCGCATCCAGCTCTGAAGTAGCTTCATCCAGAATGAGGATGGGAGAGTCTTTAAGTATGGCACGCGCGATGGCAATGCGCTGCCTTTGGCCGCCGCTAAGACGGGTGCCGCGCTCGCCGATGATTGTGTCGTATTGTTGCGGCAATTCCATGATGAAATCGTGAGCTAAAGCAGCTTGCGCGGCCGCGACGACGCGCTCTTTGGGAACACTGGTGAGGCCGTAACAAATGTTGTTCCACACCGTGTCGTGGAAGAGGATATTTTCCTGAGCCACCATGGCGATTTGTTCGCGGAGAGAACGTATGGTGACATCGCGAATGTTCACGGCATCGATGCGAATGGCGCCGGAAGTGAGCTCATAGAAACGCGGAAGAAGATTGACGAGAGTTGTTTTTCCGGCGCCGCTGGAACCGACCAGAGCGATGACTTCGCCTCTGCGCGCCGTGAGGCGGATGTTTTCGAGAACGACCGCGGAACCGTTTTCGTAAGCAAAGCCCACATTGTCAAACTCGATGAGCTGGGAAAACGGGGCCAGGACTTTTGCGCCAGGCTCTTCGATTTTTTCTTCGACGCGATCGAGGTAGTTGAAGACCTGCGTACTCGCACCCTGCGCGGATTGGAACTGCTGATAAACGTAACCCATGCGCTTGAGAGGCATGTACGCGCCGAACAGCGCGTAGACAAATGCGAAGAACGTGCCGGTCGTCATTTGGTGAATTCTGATTTGATCGCGGGCGTAGAGCAGAAGTAGCGGGATGACGATGGCGCCGAGCAAGTCCATGATTGGCGGGGTGATGACGGCGGCACGCACCCAGCGCATGTTCTCGCGGAGCATTTGCCGGGCGGTTTCGCGGAACTTGCGGATTTCGAAGTCTTCCATTCCGAAGGCTTTGACCACGCGATTGCCGGTGGTGGTTTCCTGGAGAATCTGGCTGAGGTCGGCAAGCCGGGTCTGACTGTTTTCCACAGAACGGCGAATCTTGCGGCCAAATTTGCCCACGGGAAGTACGACGAGAGGAAGGAGAACGGCAGATGCGAGCGCCATTTTCCAGTTCAGCCAAAAGAGGACGCCAACGAGAACGATGAGGCTGAATCCCTTTTGAAAAAGGTCGGCGAGATATTCGGAGAGAGCGACGCGGGTGCGCTCCACGTCGTTGATGGTGGCGGAGAGGAGGCGGCCGACGGGATTGTGTTGAAAGAAGGCGATGGGCTGGCGGATGATTTTCGCAAACACCTGGTTGCGAAGATCGGTGACGGCGGCCTGTCCGACATATTGAATTTGCGTGATGCCAAGGTATTCGGCGAGGGCTTTTGCCAAATACAGAGCGGGCAGAGCGACGAGAAAGAGAGTCGCAACGTTGTGCAGGCCGGAAGGAAGAAAATCATTTAGATAGATGACGCGACCACCGGGGAGCGTGAAGAGCGCTGGCTTTGTCACGAAAACGGAGGGATTAAGGACATAGTCAACGGCGATCTTGACCATGAACGCGACCATGCCTTCGGCGAGGGCAACGAACGCCACCAACACGACGCCAAGCGAGAGCCGGAACGCGTACGGCCGGACGTAGCTCAAGAGTCTTTTTAGCTGCGGTGAAAGCAATGCGGCCACGCCTCAAACTCCCCTGATCATCCTACTTGGTACGCTATTCGCCGCTTCGCGCCCTGTCAAGTTTCCGGGGCATGCGTGATGCCACAATCGAAATTCGGGGCGCAGCGATTACTTCTCAATGTCGCGGTGCGTAACTTTGGTGGAGAAGCCACGTTTGGCGAGAGATTTCTTGATTTGTTCGCCGAGCATGACGGAGCGGTGTTTGCCGCCGGTGCAGCCGATGGAGATAGTCAAATAGCTTTTACCTTCGCTGATGTAATGAGGGATGAGGTAAGTAAGCAGACTTTCGATGCGGCGGAGAAATTCTCCGCTTTGGGGAAACGAGCGGATGTACTTTTGGACTTTGGCATCTTTGCCAGTGTAGCGGCGCAGGGCGGGGACAAAGTGCGGGTTGGGCAGAAAGCGAACGTCGAAAACGAGGTCGGAGTCCGTGGGAACACCATATTTGTAGCCGAAGCTGACGACGGAGACCAGCATGGGGCGGTGGTCGGGATTTTTAAAACGCTCGGTGACGAAGTGGCGGAGCTCGTGAACGTTGAATTGGGTGGAGTCGATGACGACGTCGGCGAGTTTGCGGATGGGCTCCATGAGGGCACGTTCGTGGTGGAGGCTTTCGCGCACGGACAAGGCTTTGCCGAGCGGATGAGGGCGGCGCGTTTCGCTGTAGCGGCGGAGAAGCGCGTCGTCGCTGGCATCGATGAAGACCAGAGTGATGGGATGGTCCTTGCGAAGATGCCTGAGGAGAGGCGGTAGTTTTTCGAGCTGCACGCCTTCACGCGCATCGACCAGCAGGGCGGCACGGGCAAAGTCGCCTTCCCCGGCGGCATGCAGTTCGGCAAAGATGGGAATTAATTCGACGGGAAGATTATCAACGCAGTAGAAGCCCATGTCCTCGAAGGCGTGGAGAACAGTGCTCTTTCCGGAGCCGGAGAGTCCGGTGAGAATGACGAGATGGCGAGCGTCGTATCTGGCGGACGGCTTCACGGAAGGCGGCGGCTCAGCTCTTCACCCGGCGCTGGTGAGTGCTGGGGATGCGCATGTCTTCGCGATACTTGGCAACAGTGCGACGCGTGACGTGAATGCCTCCATCATCGAGCTTTTTGGCGATTTGTTCGTCGGTGAGGGGCTTCGTGGTGTCCTCTTCCTCGATCATTTTTTTGACCAGGCGCTTGAGAGTGAGGAGGGACATTCCGCTGCCTTCGGGGCCATTCACGGATTCGCTAAAGAAGGAACGGAGTTCCAGGACGCCTTGCGATGTGTGCGCGTATTTGCTGGCGACGGCACGGCTCACGGTGGAAGGATGCACGCCCACCTCTTCGGCGACTTCCTTGATCATCATAGGCTTGAGAGCGTCGGGACCGTGATCGAGATATTCGCCTTGGCGGGCAATGATGGACTGGCAGACGCGCAAGATGGTGTGTTTGCGCTGCTCGATATTTTTCATCAGCTGGATAGCGGCGGTGAAGCGCTCTTTGACATAGTTGCGAACGTCGCGGTCGGCAGCATCGCGCGCGAGGAGACGGCGGTAGGTGGGGCTGAGGCGGAGTTGCGGCATGTCATCTTCGTTTAAGAAGACCTGCCACTGGTCATCTACTTTGCGGAAATAGACGTCGGGTTCGACGAGACGCGGCTCGGTCTTGTTGTAACGCAAACCCGGCCTGGGATCGAGCTTCTTGATGACCTCGAGCGAGCGCTTGACGACTTCCAGAGGACGGTTCAGCGCGCGGGCGATTTCTTTCAGCTGGTTAGACTGCACTTGCTTCAAATGTTCGGAGACGATTTGGTGGGCCAGCGTGTTTTGCGGATCGAAGGCTTTCAGCTGGAGTAGCAGGCATTCTCGCAAATCACGCGCCCCGACGCCTATCGGGTCGAAGTCCTGGACGACGGCCAGAGCATCGTCGAGATCGTCCCGCGAAAATTTATCGTTCTGCAAGAGTTCTTCCGCCGAAGCCGTTAAATACCCATTTTCATCGAGATTGCCGATGATACTTTCGGCGAGTTCGTTGACGGATTCGGAGCAGATGGTCATGCTCAACTGCCAGGCGAGATGGTCGGTGAGGCCGCTGGGAGAGGAAAGGAACTTCTCGAAGGAGGGCCGCTCGGAGACTTCCCTTTCTTGCGATTGGCCGCCGTCGCCGCCGGTGTCTAGATATTGGTTGAAAAAACTGCCGACGTCGAACTCGTCAAAAGGATTGGCTTCCGGCTTCTCGGGAACTTTTTCGGTTTCGGCTTTCAGGAAGGTTTCGTCGCTGTAGTTGTCGCTCTGGGTGGCTTCTTCGCTGAGTTCTTCGAGGACGGGGTTGGCGATCATCTCCTGGTTGATCATCTCGCGGAGTTCGAGGCGGTTCAGCGCGAGGACGCTCACCATTTGAACGAGGCCGGGCGTCAGAATCTGTTTCTGCGCCACTCGTAAGTTGAGCTTGAGTCCTTGCCAGGCCATGATGGTTCCGATTATCCCCTCAAACTCTCCAGTTTTACAGTTTAGTTCAGGCGGAAATGATCGCCCAGATAAACGCGACGCACTTCGGCGTCATTGCTTAGATCGAGCGGAGTACCCTTAGCCATTATCTTGCCATGATTCACGATGTATGCGCGGTCCGTCACGTTGAGTGTTTCCCTGACGTTATGATCGGTAATGAGAATCCCGATGCCGGAGCGGCTGAGGCCCCGGATGATCTCCTGCAGATCCTTAACGGTTAGAGGGTCGATGCCGGAAAAAGGTTCGTCGAGAAGAATGAAAGAAGGTTGCAAAGTGAGCGAACGGGCGATTTCGAGGCGGCGGCGCTCTCCCCCGGAGAGAGTGTAGGCCTTGCTCGTGCGTACGGTTTCGAGTCCCATTTGAACTAGCAGCTCTTCGAGACGGTCGCGTTGCTGCTCGGGCGTGAGAGGGAGCGTCTCGAGTACGGCGAGCAAATTTTCTTCGCTTGTCAGCTGGCGAAAGACCGAGGGTTCCTGAGGAAGGTAGCTGATGCCACTGCGGGCCCGGAGGTACATGGGAAGGTCGGTGATTTCCCCGCCGTTCAGGAGAACGTGGCCGGAGTCTGGCCGGGCAAGACCGACTAAAATATAGAAGGTAGTGGTCTTACCGGCGCCGTTGGGTCCCAAGAGTCCGACGACTTCACCCTGGCCGATCTCCAACTCAACGTCATCAACGACCTTGCGACCGCGATACGACTTGCTCAACTCAACGGCCTGGAGTTTCAGCATACCTCGTCACGAACGACCGCTCGGCGGCCGCGTCATTTCTCGACTCGGTGCTTCGTCAACGTCCGCGAACCATTTTCAGAGTCGACGATGATCGTATCATCCGCTAAATAGAAGGTCAATTGACGGCCGGTGGTGGTGCCCGCGGAACCGTCGTAAAGCGTGGGATTTCCGCCGCTCATGACGAACTTGCCGTCCGAGGCGGTGTATTCGCCGCGCTCGGCGGTGGCGCGTCGGCCACCTTGGTCGACGATGACGCCGCCGGTTCCAACGGCGCGGCTGATCTGCTGGGCTCCGGGAGCCGAGGGAATTCCTTTTGCGCTGCCCGTTGAGGCGTTTGCCGAATTGCTGGTACCGCGTGTGAAGTACAAATCCATGAGGGGAGCACGGATTCTCTGATCCGGAGATTGCACTACTACGTTTTTTTCGAGATGAGCGAGGTTGGCAGAGTCGTTGTAAGACAGGGTTCCGGAACTTACATGCCAGAGAACGGGCTTTTTTGCGGCTGATAGCTGTGTGCCGGATTGAAGCGTGCCGGGTTGCGCCGGGGGTGGCGTCTGGGGAAAGACGGCCCGGACCCTACCGGCTGCGTTCAGGACTTTGGTGTCGCGAATCAGCTCAATGGAGTCCGCTTCCAGCACGGAGTCGCCCTGCCAGAGGCGAGCGTGGCCGGAGTAGAGGGCACGTCCCGTTTTGGAATTGCCCTGCATGGTTTCCGACGTAATGTTGGCGGGGACTTGGGCAAGCTGGACGGCATTTCCATTTGGCGAGAAATCGGTCGAGCGCACGCCGCCCTCGGCGCGGATGTCGCCGGTTGTCCCGGTGAAAAAGATTCGCGGAGCGTAGGTCTCGGTGGTCGCGTCACGAGCGATGGCTTGCCCCGTTAAGAGCGCGGTCTGCGCAGCGCGCGTAAAGGTTGCGTGGTCGGCTTGCGCGTTGCGGTCCGCCTCTTTCAACCTCACGTCACCTTGCAGATCCATTTGTGACCAGCCACCCGTGGTCACAAGCTGTGCTACTCCGCTCTTGGCAGTGGCTGTCTGAAGCGCGTGGCCGGCAAAGGAGCGCTCCGTTTGGACATTGCCCTTCGCAACAAGTTGCTTGGGTTTGCCTTCTTCGCCGAATGCTAACTGCAGCTTGTCCGCTTGCAGTTTCGTGCGCGTGGGCCGGGTGTTGGCTTGCGCCGCCGCATCGGTCCATTCCATGCTGCCTGCAGTAAGCGTCTCGGCGTTCGTGGGCTTGCCGGCTTGGCCTGCCTTCCCCTCGCTGAACTCCATGCGAAGCGCGCCCGTCTGAAGGATTCGCCCATCGCCATTCTTGGCCATACGTGTTTTCAATAAAACCCCGCCATTGAGGTTCATCTCTTTCGCCTGGTTCACGCGGGGCCAGAGATCGAGCGACGCCGCGTCCGCGTGGAATTCGTCTTCTTCTTCGCCATGACGCACGCCGTGCACGCTGCCCGTCCCGTCCAATCGGGTGACCCAGCCTTCCGGAGCAATCAGGGCCGTCATCTGATCTGCATCGATAAGCATCGAGTCTGCGCCGCGCTGCGAGGTAAGTTCCGGTTGCTTGCCGTTCGCGCCTGCGATGGCCAGGAGCCTGCGCGCGCGAAATGCGGAGTCCAATTCCAGGGTGAGCTCTCCGGCGGTCAACCGGGCGGTACGCGAATCGGCTTCTGCGGGGCCAAGAATGTGGAGCAATCTCGCATCACGGCCGAAGTCGAGACTGGCGCCTTTCACCAGAACTTCATCGTCCGTCCCTGCTTTCGCGGGCTTTTTCCCGGTGTCTTTTCTCGCGGTTGGTTTGAGTTTCAGCCGGACATCCTGCAGCAGGCGCAGAGTTCCTGCCTCGGAGTTGTATTCCGCTCCCACGGCATCGCCGCTGCCGATGGGAAAAGTAAATGTCACGGGCTGGTCTGTCTTTGCGGCGCCGGAACCTTGATCGAAAATCACGCCGCGGGTCTCAACGTGCACAATCTGCGGCGGCATTGCGTGATCTTTTGCCCTGCGCTCCGCGTCCGCCGCACTTTCTAGATCAATTTGAACGTCGCCGTTGCAGGTAACGCCGCCACTCTCTTTTCCGTACTGGCAACTTTGGGTGTGAATGGTGTCGTGGCGGTCACCGGTTTTTCCAAAAATCGTGACTTTCACGTTCTCGAGCAAACTGGCGTTTTGGTCCTTGAAATCCGTGGACTTCGAGGCTTCGACGGTGAAAATCTTGCGCGGCCCGTCCATCTTGGAGAACGTGAGGCCGCTGGATTGCTTCTCGACGTTAACGGGGGCGGCTGGCGGGGCAAGTCTCCGCTCGATGATTCTTTGCCAGCCGCGCTTCAGATACACCCCGGCCGTCAAGCAGGCCAGCAGCAGCGCCACAGCCGCCGACCAGCGCGCGTAGCGCGCCGCTTCGCTTCTTCGCATAGGTTCAGTTAAACAAAATTCTTAGGGTGTGTATAGAAGAGGGCGAGGAAGGAGCGAGAGAACGCCTACCCGGCGGTTTCCGCAGTGGCGGCCGAGGTCGTGTCCGGCAAAATCCCGATGTTTGCTGCGGCCACGCTGTCCCGGTTCGTGTTTTTCACGAGGTACATGGCCTCATCGGCGAGGTGCAAGAGGCCTTCTTTGGTGCGCGAATCGGTGGGATAGGAGGCAACCCCCAGGCTAGGCGTCACATGGATGTTCAGCGCGTCGTCACCGAGCCAGTTCGTCTCACGGATCAGCTTGTGGAGACGGCGGGCCACATTGAGCGCGTTGTCCTTGGAAGTTTGCGGCAAGAGAATCACAAATTCATCGCCGCCATAGCGAAATGCAAAATCGATTAAGCGGCAATGAGCTTTCAGCGCGTTGCCAATTTCCGCGAGCAAGCGCGAGCCGACGAGGTGGCCGTGCGTGTCATTCACCTGCTTGAAATGATCCAGGTCGATGAACACCAGCGAGAATTGGTAGTTGTAACGCTGCGAACGGTAGATTTCCGTCTCGAGAATGAAGCCCATGTGACGGGCGTTGTAAAGGCTGGTGCAGTCATCCGTGATGGTGAGTTCGTGAATCCTTTTCACATGGCGGGCGTTCTCGAGCGCGATGGCGGCGAAGTCCGAAAGGGCTTCGAGCAGCTTGAGATCCCGGTCGTCAAAACCTTCCGGGCCGAGGCAATTGATGAGCTCGATAACGCCGAGGCAGGTGTCGCGGAATTTGACCGGCACAGCGACGATCGATTGCGTTTCTGTTTTCGTTTTTTCGTCGACCTTGCCGAAGAAGCGCGTGTCTTTGGAAGTATCCGGCACAACCACGGTTTCGCCGTGTTGCGCCACCCAGCCGGCGATTCCCTGCCCCACCTTGATGCGAACGTCTTTGAGCGCTTGCGAGGCTTTTCCGACAGCCAGCTCGAAGTAGAGTTCTTGTTTGGCTTCATCGAGCAAGAGCAAAGACCAATTGTCCGGGCGCAGGAACTCGTCGATTTTCTCCATGATGGTGCGGAGAACCTGATCGAGCTGCAGCGAGGAGGTTAGCGCCTTCCCCAACTCCTGGAAGATGGCGACTTCGCCCGCTTCGCGTTGCTCGGCGGAAACCGCTGGATTGCGGCGGCGTTCCACGGCTGGAAACTGCTTTACCTCATCCACGCTCGGTTGATCCCTAGTTCGAAAATTTTACCAGCCAGGCTTTAGCCGCCGTGGAAGACAACACCACGAGCGCAATTCGGGGCTGGTCCGCGAATCTTTGCCAGTATAGGCGCGTCGCAAAAAGGGGTGCAAGATTCTCGTGGTACAGGCGTGGCCATCTTGCCATCGGCAGTACGGGGCATACTGACAGTCTCTCTGGGGCCACTCTTATTAGAAGCAATTTGCTCTATGTTAATTTCCGGACAACCGAATTCTTGAAGACTCAAAACTAGACCGAAATCTGAATTACAGGCTCCTTCTGATCTCTTTTACCCCGTGCCCCAGCCGCCGACGCAGAAGCGTCCTGAGAGTGACGCCGTCGGAGTAGCCGACTCTTCCAGCTATTTCGTCGACGCTCTCATCCGTCGTCTTGAGGAGATGCACCGCGCGTTCCACGCGCAGCTCCTGAAAATAAGTCAGAGGCGACTTTCCCAGCACGGCTTGCAGGCGCCTCGCCAGTGTTCTTTTGCTCGACCCGGTGGTTGTTGCCGCATCGCAGAGCGAAAACCCATGCGTCAGCCGGCCTCGCGCCCAGCGTTCGAAGCGCTCGACGAGTGGATCGGAATGGGCGAGATGATCGACCAGGATGTACGCAGACTGCGCGGGCCGCGAGTCGACGACCAGATACTTTGCAGTCAAAGCGGCAAGCCTAGGGCTCTTCTGCCTGATGATCCACAAGGCTAAGTCCATGTGACTCAGGGCCGCTCCTGCCGTTACGATTTTCCCCGATTTTACAATCATGTGCGACTCATCGAGGCGGACCTTCGGATATCTCTGCCGAAAGAATGGCGCGAGCCACCACGTTGTCGTCGCCGTTTGGTAGTCGAGCAATCCCGATTCAGCCACGACAAATGTCCCGACACAAGCGGCGGCCGTGCTGGCGCCGCGATCCGCCCACGAGCGAAGCGCTCTGACTGCGTCAAGCACGTCCGATCTGGCGAGAGCCACTTGCAGCTGGCCTGGCATTTTGCATCCGATCGCTGGAACCACGACCCAGTCCGGAACGGTGCGTACGGGCGCAGGAGCAACGGGAACGACAAGCCCTTGCGATGTCTTGACCGCCTTGCGCACGCCCACGATGGCAAGCTCAAATCGCGGCGAAGCCAATCCCGACATTTCCGCAAGTTCGTTGGCGGTCTGAAACGCATCCAGCACGGTCGCCAAGCCCGTGTCAAAGACTCCAGCGAGCGCGAGGACATGAATCTTCATGGCAAATATGATATCATTTTTGGCGTTTTTGCCAATGGCTAAATCTAGCCGTAAGAGCTATCTTGGCTACTGCTGAGATGGATCCGGAAAAGGAGAAAAGAGATGGTTAAGCTCGCGCTGTTCGCACGCTTGGAAGCAAAGGCAGGGAAAGAAAAGGATGTCGCGAAGTTCCTGGAAACAGGGCTTGCGCTGGCCAATCAAGAATCGACAACTCCCATATGGTTCGCACTACGATTGGGGCCCACGACTTTTGGTATTTTCGACGCGTTTAAGGACGAAAGCGGACGCCAAGCCCATCTGAATGGTCCAATCGCTAAAGCGCTCATGGCGCAAGCGCCTGAATTGTTCTCGAAGCCCCCCGCAATCGAACAGGTTGAAGTTCTGGGCGCAAAACTTCCCTGAAATCGGGGCGTCTCAGGGTTACAAGCTTTCCATTCTCGCTTGTGCGTGCGTTGTTTGACACTGCCGCGCGACACCGCCTATAGTTTCGTCGAGGGATTTTTCGCGCCTTCCGCGGACTGGATTGTGGTCGCACGCGGGTGAACTAGCGTTCGGTCTCGCCTGAACTGCCTGAGTGGCAGTCATCATGAGAAAAGGGGAGCCCGCCGCGGCGACTTAGTTTGCGATCTCTAGCGAGTCTGATCGCTCCGCTGCTCCGCGGTGTATTGGCGAGGACAGGTTTCGATTCATGGCCAGTGGAACTTTTGGCGAACGCCTGAAGCGCGAGCGCGAGATGCGCGAAGTTTCGCTGAAGGAAGTCACGACGGCCACGCGTATCGGCCCGCGCTTTCTCGAAGCTCTCGAAAACGAAGAGTGGGACAAACTCCCCGGCGGCATCTTCAATCGCGGGTTTGTGCGCTCCATCGCCCGATTCTTGGGTCTCGACGAAGAAAACCTGCTCGCCGAATATGACATGGCCCGCGGCGAACAAAGCTTGCCCGTTCCTCAGCCTTACGAGAACAAGATTCCCCGCCCGCCCATTTGGGTTCCGATACTAGCTGTGCTTGGGTTGCTCGCCGTATTCGGTGGGCTCATTGCGGGCGGTATTTATGGCTGGCGGCGCTACGCCGCGCATCGCGCCGCGAAGCACTCTTCTTCCTCCGCGCTTTTGCCTGCGCAAAAGCAGACCGGAACGGCTAGTGGGATACCAGCTGCTAAGTCTTCTTCTGACTCCCTTACTCCTTCGATCGCTATTCCCCTAGATCTCGCGGTCTCCACTTCCGCGGCCACGCGCGTGCGCGTCCTTGCGGACGGCGCGCTGCTGCTTGACGCCGAAATCTCCGCAGGGGAGACCCGGCACTTTTCCGCCAGCCGGCAGTTTGAAGTGACCGCAGCCGATTCCTCCTCGGTGTTGCTGGAATTGAACGGGCGCGCCATGCCGCCCGTTGGAACTCCCGGAGCCTCCGGTACAATAGTGCTGAGCGAGAAAGATTTGAGGCAGGCATCCGGTGGAACCCCTCAGCCCTGAAGTGCTCGATGATCTTCGCGCAGGCCGTGCTCCCCGCGAACGTAAAATCGCGGTTTGTGCCGGCGGAGCGCATCTCGCGCCCGCGGACCGCGCGGAAATTCTTGCCGTGCTTGCGGGCGACGCCGATGAGATGGTGAGTGAGCGCGCCCAACAGGCTATCCTTTCGCAACCGACGGAAACGTTTGTGGAAGCCCTGAAGCGTGAAAAGGCCATCCCCGCGCTTTTCGCCTACGCTGGAAAACATCTTGCAGATAAACCCGGGATCTGCGACGCCATGGTGCAGAACAAAAATTGCGCGGCCGAGTTCCTGATTCCGGTGGCGCGCCATCTTTCTTCTCTCGGCGTCACGGCGCTCATAGAAGAATTGGAGCGCGTCAGCGAGTCCCCTGCTCTCGCGGCTGCCCTCGAGCATTCCTCGTCCATCACCGCCGACCAAAAACATCAGCTGCACGAGCTGATGGGCTCCGCCATGGACGCAGCGACTCTCGCGGAAGCGGCTGCGGAAGCGGAGCCTGACGTCGTCAAGCGTCAGACGCTGATTGAGCGACTCGCGAAGATGGGCGTTTCCGAGCGAGTACAATTCGCGATCAAAGGCGGATCCGAGGCTCGGCGCACGCTGATTCGCGACTCGAACAAGGTCGTGCAACGCGCCGTGCTGCAATCGCCGCGACTGACGGACCAGGAAGTAGAAGCTTTCGCCACCATGACCAGCCTCACGGACGAGATTCTTCGGCTCATCGCCAGCAACCGCAAGTTTCGAAAAAACTACGCCGTCGTGCGCAATCTCCTTAACAACCCGAAAACGCCGCTGGACGTTTCGCTTCACATGCTCCCGATGTGCAATGTCATGGACCTCAAGAAGTTGACGACCAACAAAAACGTGCCGGAAACCCTGCGCACCACCGCCACCAAGCTGCAGCGTACGCGGGCTGAGCTCAAAAAATAATTCATGGCAGCGTGTGATGCTTCTTCGCGATCGTAACGCAGGTGAAATCCACCCCCGTTACTACGATTTGGTTCTACAATCGTGCGCGGAGGCGTTCGAATATGGTCTTTTCATCCAAGCTTCGCAGCTGCGCAACACTTTTGCCGCTGAGTATTTGCGCCACGATGTTTCTTGCGCCTGTTCTCCGGTCAAACCAGAGCGCCGGAACGAATCAGGAAAAAATTGCGGATCCCTGGACGAATGCGCAGGTACTCCTTGCTCCAGAACTTGTAAGCGAACTGGGGAACGCCAAAGGCGGAAGCGCTCCGACCATTATTTATGTTGGCTTTCGTACGCTTTTCGAGGGCGGCCACGTCCCGAACGCGTCGTTTCATGGGACGGCTTCCAAGGAAGAAGGCCTCGCCGAACTGAAAAAATGGCTCTCCACGCTGCCACGCTCCACGAATCTGGTCATCTACTGCGGCTGCTGCCCCTTCGATCGCTGCCCAAACATCCGGCCTGCGTACAAGGCAATTCACGAAATGGGTTTCAGCCACGTCCGTGTTCTTGTCCTGCCAACAAGCTTTGCGGCGGATTGGGTCGAGAAGGGTTACCCCATGCAAAAGGGGCTGTAATGGGTGGCGCGCCTCAAGCACTCGCTCAGACCTTGCGCAGCACCAGACAGCTGGCGATCATGTCGTGAATGGCCTGCTTTTTCTCGGTGAAGCCCACCAAGATGAAGCCGATCTCGAGAGGAATCATGTGCGTGATTATTCTCGCGAAGAATCGTCCCGAAGCACGGCCAAACGAAATCGGCTCTCCAGTCATGTCGGTCACTTTGAGGTTGAGCATCTTCTTCCCGGGCGTGGCTTGCCAGGACGAACTTTCCGAAAGTGCGTAGTACAGCCAGCTCACGAGAAAAACGATTCCGAAAAATCCGAAGATGAATCCGATTCCCAAAAAGGCGGCTACGTCGTCACTTATGTCTTCGCCGGAACCAATTCTGCTGAGGGCTGCCCCCGCGCCTGTCAATACAAAAAGAGGAATCAAGAGGATCACGAAGGCTATTCCCGAAATTACGCCATCGATCAGGTAGGCCACAAATCGAAGCCAAAAACCGGCGTACGCAACGCCGCCGTAGCCCGCGCTTGCAGGGGCAATCGGTGCCAACGGCATTGGCGCGCTGGTGATTGCAGCCAAAGCTGGGGCTGGAGCAACCAGGACAGTGACCGCTTGGCCGCACGTCGGGCAGAATGCCGTCGCGTTTGAAATTTCGCTTCCGCATTTTGAGCAGTACACTTAGTCTCCTTGTTGTGCGAGTGGCCAGCAGGGCGCTGTGGCGCAAATCCTACTTCCCCTCCTGACGCTGGTCAATCACCTGTAACTCCAACGGTTTCCTGACTTGCGCGGACCATAAATCGCTACGCTTCGATCTCCTGAGTTCAGATACGATTTGGAGCCCTGATTGGTTCAATTCCGTTGGCAATTTTCGCGTCTTGAAACTTCCGGAAATCTAATGTAGGGGGAACGATACACGACTAGTGCTTTAACTAGTCAGCTTAATGTCAATTGCATTGCCTTCTATTCGGGGCCCTATAGCTGCGGATGTTTGCGATGAAATCCAGTCGCGTCCTGGTAGGCCTTCGCGAAAGTGAGCAGCTTCGCTTCCCCATATAAATTCCCGAGGAAAGTCAGGCTTACCGGCGTGCCGGGGCCGCCCGCATTTTGAAAATCGCTGGGATCGTCTGTCGGCGGCTTGGGAGCATCATCGCCGCGGAACCCATTCGGCAAAATCACGGACGGATGGCCAGTGAGATTCGTGATGACGAGCTGCTCGCCGCCGTTCGTCGGCGTCACAATCACGTCAACGGCTTCAAACACTTTCGCAACCGCGTCCATGGCCATGCGCCGTGCCCGGCTCGCCTGGATGTACTCGACCGCCGGAATGAAGCGTGCCGAACGGAACGAATTTGGCCAGTCAAACGGTTTCTGGGAAATGAGTAATTTGTCTTTGCCGGTTCTCGTTAAGTCATCAAACGCTGCGGCCGCTTCGGCCGAGAGCATGGTCACCACAGATTGGTAAGGAAATTTCGGCATTTCCACTGGAATGAGATTCACGCCCATCTCTTTCAACTTCGCGAGCGCTGCATCGTTGAATTTTCTGTCGTATTCCGCGCGCGCCCGGGCAGCCTCTCTGCGTCGCTTCTGTTCGTCTCGCTTCTTTTGCTCTTCCGGAGTCGCCGCTGGTTCCTCTGTCGTCGTTTGCGGTTGTTCTTGCGGCTTGGGTTCGAAATCCGCTTTCAAAAAACCAACGCGCAGCTTCTTCCAATCCAGCGTCGCATCCCAGTGGAATGCCGCATTCTTCACGCTCGGATCGGCGCCGTCCGGCCCGTAGATGGCCTCAAGCACCAGCGCGCAATCTTCCACGGCGCGGCAAATCGGCCCGAGTTTGTCCATGCTCCACGAAAGCGCCATCGCGCCGGTCCGCGGCACGAGCCCGAAAGACGGCCGCAAGCCCGTGCAGCCGCAGCGCGTCGACGGCGACGAGATCGATCCCAGCGTTTCCGACCCGATGCTGAAAGCGACGCATCCCGCAGCCGTCGCGGAAGCAGGTCCTGCTGACGAGCCGCTCGACCCTTGCCCCGGATGCCAAGGATTCCGCGTCACACCGCCAAACCAGTTGTCGCCCAGCGCCAGCGCGCCAAGCGTGAGCTTCGCCACCAGCACCGCGCCAGCTTCATCCAGCCGCTTTACCACCGTCGCATCTTCATCGATCATCTGGTTTTCGAAGCCGCCAGCGCCCCAAGTCGTCCGATAGCCCTTTGCAGCCAGCAGATCCTTCGCACCCCACGGCAATCCGTGCAACGGCCCGCGATATTTTCCCGCCGCAGTGTCCTTGTCTGCTTCTTTCGCCTGCGCCCGCGCGCGGTCCTCGGTCAGCGTCACCACAAATTTCAGCGTCGTGTCGTAGCGTTTCAACCGCTCCAGGTACATCTCCGTCAGCGCCAGCGACGACACTTTTTTCGTTCGCACCAACTCGGCCAATTCGCGCACGCTTGCAAACGCCACGTCTTCCAAGTTTTTTGGTGTAGCCGGAGCAGCGATTGACGACGGTTTCGAGTTCCGCGCGAGCCTCCGCTCCGTTTCAAATTTCATCCCGGGCACTACCGGATCAAAAATCAGGGAAGGCGCGACGGAATTCGGAATGTGCAGCGCATAAATCGCATCGTAACTCTTGGCTTGCTGATTCAGGTTGTCCAGCATCATCTCTTTTGTTTCTTCCGGGATGGGCACATCGGCAATGGCGGCGGCATTCTCTATCATCTCTTTGGTGATCTTTGCCGCTCCTTGCGATTGCGCCTGCGCCCAAAGGACGCCGGGAAATAGCGTCCCGCCCAAGCCCAGCCCTGAACAAGCACTCAAGAATCGTCTGCGATCCAGCATCGGCATTTCTCCTTGGCACACCACGAGCGCGCGATTGTAATACAGGTATGGCCTTCGATTGTTCGGTTAGCTGGGATTTCACTTTGTAGCGAGCGATTGACTGAAAAAACAGCGTCCGGCGGACAACTCCCTCCGGACGCTGCTTGAAATGTCTGCGAGATGTTTCGGTTTAGTTTTAGTCTCTGTCGTACTTGAGGCAATCCTCAAGCTGGTGAATGGCCGCATCGGTTGCCCGAATGGCTTCCACTCGATGCCCGCCGAAATCGTGCGCGGCGTGCTCCATGTGTTCCTTAGCCCGGCGCAGAGCCGCAATCGCTTCGCGGATTTCCGGATGCGGTTCCGCCGCGGTCGCCGTCGCAGTGTTGGGCTGCGGAGCCGCCGTGGGCACGGCACTCGTGTTGGCCTTATTCGGTGCAGCCGGAGTCGATGCCGTATACGCAAATGCCGCGACCAGAGCCACCAGAGCAAATGCAATCAGGATTCTCGTTTTCATGAACTACTCCTCCTCGTCCGATTTAAGGCTCGGACAGCCTTGAGTTCCTCGATCCACCGTCTACGCCTTTACCGCGATGAAAGACCCGACCCGATCCCGGCAAGTGCGCTAAAGAGGCATGCCCGGCTCACGCGAGCCGTCATACTCCCTCTTTCATAGGTCATCTTCTGGAACATGAACAGGAGAATATTTTGACGAGCGCACAATCAGAAAATACCCCGTGAGGCAACCTACCTGCCAAATCTTGGAGTCGCTCTGGTTCGTTACGGCGTTAACGGCTTTGCTGCAAAACTTGGGTGCCCGGCTGGAAAGTTGCCAAATTCCTTCTACCGGCTTGACTTGGTGCGATAAAATGCACATTACCGTCGTCTTTGAAGACCAAGCCTCTTCTCTCACCGGAGGAACTCCATGGCGCGTACATCTGCAATAAGAATCTGGGTCGGTACCCGCAAAGGTGCCTTTGCGTTCACCTCGAAAGACCGCAAGAAATGGGATTGTGCTGGCCCTTTTTTCAACGGCCAGGAGGTGCACCACGTCACGCAGGATGCTCGCGACCCGAAGCGCCACTATGCTGCAGTCGGAAACGCCTGGTTTGGACCGCATCTTCATGCCAGCACGGATAATGGCAAATCCTGGCAAATCTCCGAAAAAGGGCTCGAGGTTAAAGGCATCACTGCCAAGTCCTGGCAGGTCACCGAAAAAGGGATGGAACTTAAAGACCTCCCGGATGCCACGCTCAAGCGCATCTGGCACATCGCACCCGGCGCAAGCGACGAGCCTGGTGTCGTTTATCTAGGCGCTGATCCGGGGGTGCTCTTCCGCAGCGGCGACAATGGCGCGAATTGGGAAATGGTATCTGGTTTGTGTAACCATCCGACGCGTGAGAAGTGGACCCCCGGAGCCGGCGGTATGATTGTCCACTCGATTCAATGCCTCGGGAAAGGCCGCCTTATCGTTGGCATTTCCGCCGCAGGCGCGTTTCGCTCGAATGACGGTGGAAAAACCTGGTCGCCATTCAACGGAAATGTCCTGGTCAATTTTGCGCCCGAAAAATTCCCCGAAGTTGGTCAGTGCGTTCACAAGCTGAAAGCGCATCCCAGCAACCCAGAGGCGCTCTACCAGCAAAACCATTGCGGCGTCTACCGCGCTGGCTTTACCACGGAGAAATGGACCGATATCTCGAAGGGCCTTCCGTCTCGGTTCGGCTTTGGTTTGGCCGTTCCCGCGGCTGAAAAAGACACGCTCTTCACCATCCCTATCCATTCCCCTGAGGAACGCTACGTCCCCCAAGGCAAACTTCGCGTAGCGCGCAGCCGCAACGGCGGCAAGACCTGGAAACTGCTGACCAAAGGCCTGCCTCAGTCCGATGCCTACGACCTCATTCTGCGCGAAGCGATGACCTCCGACGACCGCGACCCAGCAGGCGTCTACTTTGGCACTGCGGGAGGTATTCTCTATCACACGAGGGACGCTGGCGATTCCTGGCACGTTCTCTCGGCGCACCTACCGCCGATCTATTCGGTTACTTCTGCGGTGCAATGATTGCGTTGAGCTGTCCGCGTTGCACGATAAACATCGCCACAACCTCGCTGCTCCGATGCAGATGCGGCGCGTCTTAATTTCATTTCGAGAGTGCGAACGCCACATACACTCCCCCGGAAGGTGATCTGAGATCCTTGCCGCCTCCCGCGGCGATCACGATGTACTGGCGTCCATTCACGGCGTAGGTCGCTGGTGTCGCGTTGCCGGAAAAAGGTAGCGTCGTCTCCCATAATAATTCGCCCGTGGCCTTGTCGTACGCCCGGAACTTCTTGTCAAAATCGCTCGCCCCGATAAAGACGAGCCCTCCCGCCGTCACCACGGGCCCTCCATAATTTTCCGTGCCAGTATTTTTCAGTCCCCTCGCTGAAAGCTCCGGATATTCCCCCAGGTTGAACTTCCAAACGTATTCCCCCGTGTTCAGATTAATGGCGCTGAGCGTTCCCCAGGGCGGAGCAATTGCGGGATAGCCATCCGAGTCCAGAAATTTGTGGTAACCCGTGAACCGATATCTCGTGGCAGGCGGCGGTTCCGAGCTGGGTAGTTCCTTGGACTTCCCGCTCACGAGAAAATCAACCAGCTCATAAAGCTGGCCGTCGTCGAGATTTGTAAACGCTGGCATCCTTCCTTTTCCATTCCTGACGGTTATCGCAATCTGCTGCTGCGACAATCGGTCTCCGACGCCGACAAGCGAAGGCATCGCAGGAGGCGAGCCAATCATCTTCTCGCCATGGCAGACGCTGCACTGGCTCATATAAAGGGCCATCGGACTGTTTTCTCTTGTCTCCGGCGCCAATGCTCCCGTCCAAGCCATCTCGTTTGCATTCACATAAAGAATTGCGGTTTGTGGATCAACAGCTGACCCGCCCCACTCCGCGCCGCCGTCGAATCCAGGAAAAATCACTGTATCTTTTCCCACGCTGAACGGCACAAATTGCCCTTCGCTTCGAAATTTCCGAAACTGCTCGAGCGCCCAGGCATGCGCCTCAGGCGTGCGATTCGTCAGCATATCCTCGCTGAGAAGCTGCCGCGCAAATGGCGCTGGTTTGACTGGCAAAGGCTGTTCGGGCGCAGCGGCCTCGCCCGGCACATCGCTCGGCGGATATTTTCGATATTCGATTGGGAAGAGCGGCTTTCCGCTCACGCGATCAAACAAATAAACAAATCCCTGCTTCGTCGTCTGCGCGACGGCGTCGATCTCCTTGCCGTCGCGATTCACGGTCACCAGCGTGGGAGGCGACGGAAAATCGCGGTCCCACAAATCGTGCCGCACTCCCTGAAAGTGCCAAATCCTCTCGCCTGTCTCCGCATTCAAAGCGATTAGGCAATTCGCAAATAGATCGTCACCCACCCTGTTGGCGCCGTAAAAATCGAACGCCGCGGAGCCCGTCGGCACATAAACAATTCCGCGTTTCGAATCCACCGCCATTCCCGCCCAATTGTTCGCCGCACCACTATACTTCCACGCATCTTTCGGCCAGGTCTCGTAACCAAATTCGCCGGGATGAGGAATGGTGTGAAACGACCAGCGCAATTTCCCCGATCGCACGTCGTACGCTCGAATGTCTCCGGGCGGCGCAGGCAGAGTCTCCGGATTTCGCCCGCCAACAATAATCAAGTCTTTGTAAACGATACCCGGGCTGGTTAAGGCCACCGATTGCCGCTCTGGATTGCGCCCGAGATCGCCGCGCAAATCAACTCTTCCGTCATTCCCAAACGTTGCGATCGGCTTGCCGGTTCCCGCATCGAGCGCGTAGAGAAAATTCATGACCCCAACCAGGATGCGTTTGTCCTTTTCACTCGACCAATAAGCCAGCCCGCGGTCGGGTTGCGCCCCTTTAATACCAGAATCGAATTTCCACAAAAGCTTGCCGCTGGCCGCATCCAGCGCGAACACTTTCTGCGTCGGCGTGATCCCATACAGTACTCCGTCGACAACGATCGGACTTGTCTGCAGCCCGCCCTGTTCGCCCGTGTCAAAGCTCCACGCGATTTTAAGTTCCTTCACATTCGCGCGATTGATTTGTGCAAGGCGGGAGTAATGCATGTTCTCCGGCGCACCCCCGTACGCCGGCCAATCACGTCCTTCTTCAACAGAGCCACGTAGATTCGAGGCACTAGACGCCTCGGGGACACCGGCCAAAACGTTAGGCCGCGCCGAAAAAAGCAAACTCGAAATCGCGAGCGCGCCGAAGATTGTTAGCGTCCAAATATGGAGTCTCTTCATGCTGTAACCCCCCAAATGCCGCTCTGGAGTGCAGCGCTCTTCGGAGTCTATCGGAGACCGCGTATCTTACTCCGGAACGAATCTGTGCAGTTTCTGAATCTACCTCCGGAAATCCAGTTCTCTAAATCCGCGTGGCAACGTTCGGTGAGGCTGATATAATCCGCCTGCTTTGCCACTCTGGTCCGCAGGCAGGGTGCTTAAACGAGGCAAAAAATGTCCGTGCCTATTTCGTGGCTGATCGCTTCCCTGATGTTCCTGGCCTTCGCGGCCGGCGGAGCCCGTGTCCCTGCCTCGCCGACACACGGAATGCTCGTCGTGGCCAACCAGCGCGAGCACACAACCCTGCTCGTTGATCCCGAGACGCGTGAGCAGCTTGCGAAAGTCACGGTCGGAGTCAACGGCCACGAAGTTGCCGTCTCGCCCGACTCGCGCTTCGCCTTCGTTCCCATCTACGGCAATTCCGGCGTAGGCAGGCCCGGCACGGACGGCGCCACCATCGACATCGTCGATTTGCACGACCGCAAACTCTCCGCCACCATCGAACTCGGAAAGCCCCTCCGTCCTCACCGTGCCGAATTCGGCCCCGACGGCCTGCTCTACGTCACCGCCGAACTCGCCAAAGCCGTTGACGTCATCGATCCCGCCACACGTAAGGTCATCGCGGAAATTCCCACAGGCGCGATCGAATCCCACATGCTCGTAATTTCCCCCGATGGCCAACGCGCCTACACGGCCAACGTAGGCGCGGGAAGCGTGAGCGTGCTGAACCTCAAGCAGCGCACTCTCGTCACGGTCATCCCCATCGCGCAAACTGTCCAGCGCATCTCGATTTCGCCCGACGGCAAGCGTGTCTTCACCCACGACCAAGGCACTCCGCGCATCGCGGTCATCGACACAACCACAAACAAGGTGGCCAGTTGGATTCCTCTCCCTGCGACGGTCTATTCGTCTTCGCCAACTGCCGACGGCCATAAATTGCTGGCCGCATCACCTTCCGGAAAAATCTTCGTCATCGATTTGGCCAGTGCGAAGCTTGAGGAATCTTTCGACATCCCGCCCTCCAACGGCGAACTTCTTCTCGCACCGGACGGCAAGTTTGCCTTCGTGAGTTGTCCTCAAGCTGGAACAATCGAAGTCCTGGACGTCCCCGGCCATAAACTGTTGCAGTCGATCAAGCTCACGCCCGGCGTGGATGGCCTCGCCTGGGCGTCCGCGATTCCATAATCTCTTCAAGGAAAACGAACATGGGCAATCTCAAACGATTCACGCGGATGCCTGGCCCATGAACACCGACTGGGTCCGCGAACTGTGTCTCTCGTTTCCCCAGACCACCGAGCAAATTCAATGGGGCGAGGTTCTCGTTTTCAAAGTAGCCGGGAAGATTCACGCTCTCATGGTCCTCCAGCCCGCCAAAACCTGGCTGACCTTCAAAGTTTCCCAGGAAAACTTCGCCGAGTTGACGGAACGCCCGGGCATCATTCCCGCGCCGTACTTGGCCCGTGCCAAGTGGGTTGCTCTCGAAACCAAAGACGCTCTTTCGCCCGGCGAACTCGCGCTTCTGTTGCGCGAGTCCTACGACTTGGTGGTCGCTAAGCTCCCCAAGAAAACCCGCGTAGTCTTGGCAAGCGGCAAGGCGCCGGCGCGACGAAAATCCATCAAAACCGCCGCGTCGAAAAAAGCTCTGCAGACACGGACACGCCACCACAAAAGTAAAAAGCCCTCTCGCTCAAGAGAGGGCTTCTAACTACTTTTGATCTTCAATCTGTTTTGAGACTACGCGGTGGCCTTGGAATCAATTGTGCGGCGCAGGGGTTTGGCTCCGGGAAGCGGGAAACTCATGTGCCAAAAATTTGAGTCCGCGGAAATAAACTCAACGCCGATGTAGGTCTTGCTTTCCCGGTCGCGCTTCACGGATACCACCCGGCACTCCACGGTGCGGTCGCTATTCTCATTCACCAGGATCAGCATCTGTCCCACAACTACGGGCTGCTCCAGCTGCAGCAACGCCCCATGGCGATTCACGGAATGCGACTTGGCTTTTACGCGGAATTTATCCCCGCTTTCGTCCTGCCCGTGCACGGTGACCGGAACCGTAATGCATACCCGCAACGTTCTGCGCCGTTCTTTACAACGAAAATGAAGTATGGCCATGAGAGACACTAACCTCACGAGTGATCTTAGAGACTCGGGGACCTAAGCCTGCCCTTACAGGACTGGCTTCAGCATCATCACCTTAGTGAACATGATGCTGAAGTGAACGGTCGACACGAGCGAGGAAACTAGCACGAACGTCGTCCACATCGTTCGTATTCTGCGTTTTGGCACTTACCCCGGCAATAGCAGGACGGTACCAAAATAGCCGCTATTGCTCCGGTACTGTAGTACGTTACTCGTTTTGGTTCAACACCATTTTGGGAAAACTCCATCCTTATGTGTAGTGCACTTGGAGGTCCGACCGTTTCGCGCCTTCCAAAATGACACCTATCGTGAACCCACCAGCAACTCCTTCCGCTGCAGACACCTGATATACCCCAGATTGCACATCTCTAACTCCATTGTATTCTTTAGCTTAGCCTATGAACCTCTGGCTTGGTTGACGTTCCGCCTTCAAGCTCGATGAATTCGACCTTCCAAGGCCGGTCACCCAAATTTAGGCGCGCCACCGTAACTGGTAGGTAAAAACGTCTCGGTCCGGCACTCCCGGGATTTATATACATCACTCCGTCCTTCTCCCTCTGCCCCGGTTTGTGGGAATGTCCGCTCACCACTATCTGAAATCCTCCAGCCGCAGGGTTTATGTCTAAGTCGTTAAGAATGTGTGTCATATAAATCATCGTAGGTCCCGCGGAAATGGCCTCCGTCAAGGGCAAAGCCTGCGCCCACTTACCCGTATCCACGTTACCGCGTACCGCGACAACAGGCGCGAGAGTTCTCAAGGTCTCGAGAATTCCAGGAGCGCCCACATCCCCGGCGTGGAGGATAAGGTCAGACCCGCGCAGCGCACGCACCGCCTCCTCGCGCAGCAGTCCGTGCGTATCCGAGATCAGCCCGAGAATTCTTACTTCTTTGTTCAATTTTGTTCACGCTGAGGTAGGAATTAAATACCGGTCTGTGAAATCCTCAATCCTTCCGTGGGGTCTAACTGCCTCCGAGCATCTTCACGATTTCCAACGCATTCACTCGGGCCCGCTGGACCTCAAGGCCCCAATGTAGATGAGGGCCGGTCACGCGGCCGGTCGCTCCCACCTTCCCCAGAACAGTTCCCGCGACTACTTCGTCACCAACTTTCGCATCGATCTCCGAGAAGTGACAGTAGAACGTGTAAATCCCCAATCCATGATCAACGAGCACGGTGTTCCCAGAAAAATACAGTTCTTCCGCCAAAACCACACGCCCCTTTTGCGACGAATGGACCGGCGTGCCAGTCGGAGCAGGAAAATCCACACCGCCGTGCGGCGAACCAGGATGCCCATTTAAAACGCGCCGCTTCCCAAAGTTGCTTCCCTTAAATTCCCCGTCCAACGGCAAGCGAAACGGCCCATCCCACAAACGCTCAGGCGTCACGCGGTCATAAATCTCTCGTAGCCGCTTCGTCTCCGCCGCTGCACGCGTTTCTTGCTCAGGGTTCGGTTCCACAAACTGCTTTTTTACCGTCAGATTTTCCGTGGCGAAGTGCCCTTCCTTCACTTCGATCGTTGCCTGGCAGCCTAAGCGTTCGCCACTCTCCAACTGACCCGCAATCGCAAACTCGTACTTACCCGCCACTTTCTCCAGATCAACGCCAAGCAACGCCTTCCGCACATCTAGACCCGCAGCTCCATGTTCTTTCTCTCGCTCCTGCCAGAACGGAACATCCCGGTCGTTCCATTTGCCGCTGACTTCACTCAGCGGTTTCGCGCTGCGTAGCTGCGCCAGCAAAAGCGTGCCTTGCGCCGCCTCTGGCGCGCTCAGCCTCAGCTCCACTCCGTTTCCGCAATCTTCCGCACGAGCCGCGTCGGCAAGCGACAACGCCCCGGCCAAAACAACAGTTGCCCCAACAGCCAAGGAAAGCCTTCGCAATCTGCCCTCGCCAAACTTCATTGCTTCGGCCGCAATGCTTGAACCCGCGGTTCCACCTTCGCAAATTGCGCTCGCCCGAGCTTCGACGCCATGATCACTTTTTCGATATTTAGAAATATGTCCGGATTTTTGGTCTTCTCTCTGAGCTCCTTCAAAAAGGGCCGCACCTTCGCGAAAATGAAAAACAATTCTCCGCAGAACGACGGTGTAAAAAACAGCTTCTCGCTGAGCACGCCATTTCCCACAAAAGACGTCGCTATCCCCCAATAGCTCTGCACTTGCCTCATCCAGTTGTTCTCTTCCGTCCCCAACGACATGGCCACTTTCACGTAGTCCTCCGCGTTGCTTGGCCAAAACGTCGTCAGCCACCATTGCCTTGCCTTCCGCATTTCCGGTTCGCGCTTCAAGTCATACAGCTCGAGAATCAAGCGTGCATCTTCAACCGTCGGTCTCTTCGCCATCGTTTTTCTCCCGAATCTTACCCGCAACTGATTCTACCTTTTGCGTTCGTCCTTTTGCTCCCGGATTCTTGATGCTTGTCGTCAACGTAAGATTCCGGCCCATCTCAGGTATTGCCCCAAGTGCTCCTCTCTCTTCACGAACGCGTGAAATCCTCGCTATTTACTCGGGCGCCCGAGTCGGGGATGATGCATGCTCGAAATTGGCATCCGTGCCTCAATTGACGAGAGCCATCATGCGCAAAGAACTTGTCACCGCCCCTGCACTCGCGATCCTCACACTTTTCGGCTGCGCTGCGCTCCGCGCGGCACAAACATCCGGGCCGTCAGCAGCCACTTCCGCTGCGACCAAGCAGACCGAAACCGATGAATACACGCGCTACGAACTCCTTGCCCCTGAAACCGCGAGTTTCAAGATCTATTACGAAGTGACCGCCACTACGCCCGGCGCGAAGTCTTTCTACAACCCCATTCGTAAGGGCAGCGCCGCAAGCGATGAAGCTGTCTTCGATTCCATGACCGGTGAGCCGCTTCACTTCGAAGTCGTCAGCGGCGCCGAAGCACGCAAAGATCCGCTCATGGCAGAAGCGGATGCCGACACCAACTTCATCAAAATCTCCCTAGCTCGTCCAGTACCCACAGAAGGCCAGGGCCGAGTCCTCATCCTCAAGACCTACAAAGACGCGAAGAGCTACTACCGCGAAGGCGACGCCATCGTTTTCAACCGCCCACTTGGCATCAAGCGAAACAAAATCGTCCTGCCCACTGGCTACGAACTAGTCGGTTGCAATGTTCCGTCGCAAGTCTTACCGGAACCGGACGGCCGCATTGCCATGAGCTTCCTGAACCCGGGCTCAGGCGAGGCCCCGCTAATTCTCCGCGCCAAACTTGGCGCTCAAACAGGACCGTCCGCCCTGCCGCATCCCTCAACGCAAGCCCGGAGTTGGGAATCGCCTTTTCAAGGAGAGACCGAGAGAGCACGTCTCTCTGAACGCGCCCACCAAGACCGTGACATCGTCTACTTCCTGCAGCAGCCGGAAACGCACGCCTTCAGCCTCTACCACGACTACACCGAATCTCATGAAGGCGCGGACAAGTACCTAAATGTCGTCCGCGAAGGCAGCACCGTCTCCGGCCCTTCAGCCTACATACTGGACACTGGCGAAAAACTCACCACCAAAATGATGACCGGCGCCGATCTCGCCGCCGCCAAAATTGATGCCGGTGAACCCGTGGCTCCCGCGACGCAAGTCGTCCTGATCCCCTTCCCGCCGGTGAAAAAAGGCCAGTCCATCCGCCTCCGCATTTCCGAAACCTACACTGCGCCCGCCAGCTACCGCCTCGACGGCGACGAACTGATCTTCGACCGCAGCCTTGGCCGGCCTCGCAACGGCATAGTCCTCCCCCCCGGCTGGTATCTCACGGCCAGTGCCATTCCCGCTACCATCACTCAACTTCCCGACGGCCGCATCCGCCTCGATTTCTGCAATGGTCGCCCCGATTCCGTTGACGTCCTGATCAAAGCAAAACGCCGCGCAACCGGTGCCACAAAATAATAAGCGCCCATTGCGAGCGCAAACCTAACCTCGCGGCCCTGCCTCAATCTTTTGCAGCTACCTTGGATGTAGCTTTGCCAACTCTCTTGCCCGCGCATACAATTAACGTCTGGCATGCCTCCAGGCACACACCCTTAAATTCTTTGGCGATTCCGGCTTCAACTCCCTCTCCCAAAAGCAAAACTGCGGTCCCATGTACCTGCGCGATCAGTGCCCTCGCCAGCTTCGCATAATTTGAGGGCTCTCCTCCGAGATCCAACGCCAGCTTTTCCATTAAATATTCGTACGAGGGCATCCTTTCTCCGCGCGCAAGACGTTCCGCCCAATCCGAAGTCAGCAGCAAGTATTCGTTTCCGTTAGTCAGCGCGAACTCCAGCCCCAACCGGCAAGCCTCCACTGTCGACTTCGCCGGTTGCAATGCGTTAAACATCCTCTCCCTCGCCCGCACTCTCAAAAACGCGATCAGGTCGTGCTTGTCCCGAAACCTCTCATACAGCGTCGGCGTAGTCGTCTTCGCCGCCAGCGCCACGGCCCGCATCGTCAATGCGCGTTCTCCTCCTTTGCTCCACAACTGATAGCCCGCGTCAATTATCCGGCCTTCCAACTGTTTGTCAGCTTTTCGCGGCATTCACCATTCCTCCCGATCCTCTCTGACACAAACTATACGCTTGACGGCGTTAAAGAAACAACGTATAAGTATTCGTCGCCCCCGCCTGAGCGGTTGGCAGTCCCAAGTACAAATAAACCTCAGCAAGGAGAAGTTGGTAACAGGTATGGCAAGATTCGAGTATTCCGTTGTCACCAAGGCTAGCCCCGCGCTCGCCTGGTTAGTCTTTTCCGACTTGCATCGTTGGAACAATTTCGCCAATGTCTACGGCGAATTGCGCTGGCGCGACGGCCACCCGTGGGAGCCCGGCAGCCGCCTCCAGATTGAACTCCTCCGCCCCGTGAACGCCGTCGTCGACCACGTCATTACCACTTGCGTCCCCGGAAAGAAAGTGGGCTGGATTGACCACGCCATCGGCGTCGCCTTGGCCCAATGGGTCACCTTTGAAGAACGGCCGGAAGGCACCCGGATCCACACCTGGGGGGAAGTCATTCACTCCGGCATCAATATCGGCGGGCGTTCCGTTGAAGAACTTATTTCGAGCTTCACTCGAACCTGGTACGAAGCCTTTCGCGTCGCGTGCAACCAACTCGTTTTACCCGGCGGTGCCGCCTCGGAGGACGCGTCGTTCGCAACACAGTAAGCCGCCTTCCTAACCTAAAGAGAATCCGGCGCCCTGGCGTAACAGCAACGGCAGATGCAAAAATCCCAAACGCCCATTCAGAGCTCTTCTCAGCGCATTATCCTTGATGCCGTTGCATCGTCTGTGGCAAAGTCCACTCGCCAACACTTACAAACAATTCCAAACCAATCGCAAACGAGTCTTTCCCCATGGGCTGGCAATAAACCACGCGCGCTCTTGACCTTAAGCTCCCCAAGAGCGATCTCACCTTTACGTGATCGTTGGGCTGCCACGGCTTGTTCGTCACCACGCGCGCACCTCGTGCGCTTACGTTTTCCGTAACTCCCTGCTGCGCCACAGTGTGAACATCCAAACTAGACAAGTCCACCGTTACGTGCACGGGAGAACGATTTTCCAATCGGCGCACCGCGCTATCCATAGGGCACCGCGCTGCTTTCTGGGCCAGGTTGTGAATTTGGACGTGAACGTTGAGGTGGGTCAACGGCTAGCAAATCATACTCTGCTAACACTCTATATGGTCAAGAAGTTTCACTCCTGATATATGATCCTTGTAACTGTCCGGCAACGAGACATCTTCTTCCCACGACCGCACATCTTCCCCTCCTCCGGGGACCAGTCAAATATGGTAAGTATTGTATTTTCTGTTGGTTACGCGAGTCTCAAAAACCGCAAAATAGGTGATTCAATTGCCCATACCTTTCATTTTCCGTTTCACTCGCGTCACTTGCTCGTCTGCAAGGAGCTGCCCATGAAAAAACATGAACGCATTCGAGAAAAGGTCACCATCCTACCAACCTCGATGTATCTCTCGAAGATGCACGACGCCGGCTGGACCCTCGTCGCCCTCGAGTGGGAACGCGAAATCGAAACCTCCGCCCCGCCCGAGGCTCCCGAAGAACCACTAGGCTCGGAGGAGATTCCCTTCGGCCTGCGCATCGCCGCAGACTGTCATCACCTGGAAGACGACCCCCTCGAAACGCAAACCCTCAAATTCCTCGCCGAATTGATCGTCCAAGACGTCTCCTTCACCAGCATGGCCGACGCTCTCAACGTCCGCGACTATCGCACCCGCGACGGTCGCCCCTGGACCTCCGCCGCCGTCTTCCGGCTCATTCCCCGCCTGATCGACGTGGCCCCGCGGATCCTCTCGGGCTCCGAGTGGGAATCCCGCAAGAAGCAACTAAGCAAAGTCGCGTGGAACTCCTAGCGCGCCTATCTCGAGGGAGGCTCGAATCAAGTATTCGCATCTAGCGATATACGTCACTTCGATGCCCAATTCGTAGAACTAGAACGACAACACGCGCGTCTTCGCTCTTGCAGATGAGCCGGTAATCTCCCACCCGGTATTTCCAGAATTCGCCGAAACGCGGTCCTTGTAGGGCATTACCAATGCTTCGTGGATTGTCGAGCTTGGCCACCCGCTCTTGCAGGAATTTCAGAATGCGCTTTATCACTGGCCCGTCGAGCTTGCTCAATTCCCGGTCTGCCTCCGCCGAGAACTCAATCTTCCAGGGCATGACGCTTTATCACGTCCTCCAGCGGGATGGTCTTCTCTTCGCCGCTGCGTATCCGCTCCAGACGCGACTCGGCCAAATACACGTCCTCAAGCTCCTCGATGTGCTGCAGAATCGCTTCGCGCGCATAAAACGTCTTGGTACGCCCGGTGCGGCGGGCCAGCTTTTCCAGCCGCTTTTCGATGGACTCCGGAAGCCGTATGGCCAGCATATTTGCCTCGCTATACAAGTATAGCATACTCAAAGCCCGCTGCCCGCGGCTCACTTTCTCTCTCCTTGACATTCTACCTATCCCTGGCATATATAGGTAGAACATCTAGGAGACGCCATGCCCACTGAAAAATCGGATTTGCTCCAAGGCACTCTTGATATGCTCATTCTGAAAATTGTGGCCTTGGGTCCCGTCCACGGCTACGGCATCTCCCTCCGCATCCGCCAAATCTCCAAAGAAGTCCTGCAAGTCCAGCAAGGCTCGCTCTACCCCGCTCTGCATCGCCTGGAAAAGCGTGGCTGGCTCGAAGCCGAGTGGGGCGAATCCGAAAAAGGTCGCCAAGCCAAGTTTTACAAATTGTCCGCAAAGGGCCGCAAGCAGTTAGAAAGCGAAGAATCGAACTGGAATCGCCTGGCCGGTGCGGTAGCCAATATCATGCAAACCGCGCAATAGGAGTTAATTATGTCCTGGTGGAAATTCCTCTTTCCTAAGCGCGCTTCCGACGCACAAATGAACTCCGAGCTTCGTTTCCATATCGACGAGCTCACCGACGAGAACATTGCCGCAGGCATGCCCCCCGACGAAGCCCGCCGCCGCGCCATTCTCGAATTCGGCGGCCATGAACAGCTCAAAGAAGACTTGCGCAATGTCTACCGCATCCGTCTCCTGGACGCCACGCTGACCAACTTAAGATCCGCTTTCCGCTTCATCCGTAAATCCCCCACATTTTCCATCACCGTCATCTTTACGCTGGCTCTCGCCATTGGCGCGAACAGTGCTGTCTTCTCCGCCATCGACGCTATCCTCCTCCGTCCCCTGCCTTTCCCCGATGCCGACCAGCTTATGCAGCTGGAACAATACAATCCCAAAGTCGCCGGCCCGAAGCGTCCTGTCGCCCCTGTCCGCCTCGCGGATTGGGATCGCCTCAATTCCACCTTTCAGGCGATCACGGGCTATTACACGGAAGACGAGTCCGAAACTTCGGGCCCTCTTCCCGAAAAAATAACCCGAGCCCTGGTCGCTCCTCGTTTCCTGCAAGTGTGGGGAATCTCGCTTGCCCTCGGCCGGGATTTCACTCCCGAAGAACAGCACTTTGGCGGCCCGAACGCCGTGATGATCAGTGACCGACTCTGGCGGCGCCGCTTCAACGCCTCCCCAAACGTCATTGGAGAAAAACTTCGCTTCGGCGACTACTCTTATTCCATCGTCGCCGTACTGCCGGCCTTTTTCTTATTCCCCGACCGTGACGTCGATCTGTGGTCTCCGGTCCCTTTCGATGCGCCTTACGCTCAGGATAGAAATTCCACTTGGTTCATTGTATTAGGCCGCCTTAAACCTGGCGTCACTCTTGAGCAAGGGCGCGCAAACCTCGCCATTGCCCAGGCGCAGCTCGGCCGCCAATTTCCGCAAACTGATGCCGACCTCGCCGTGGACATCCAGCCGCTCAAGGAAATCACCGTTGCCGGCCCGCGCCGCTCTCTCTGGTTGCTCTTCGGCTCGGTCTCGCTGCTCCTTCTCATCGCCTGCACGAACATCGTCGCACTGCTTCTAGCTCGTGCGACACAGCGAAAGCATGAAATCTCCGTCCGCTTTTCCCTGGGCGCACCTCGCGGCGCGCTCATTGCTCAACTGCTCACCGAAACCTTTCTCCTCGCTCTCATCGGCTCTGCACTCGGCCTCTTTCTCGCGGCGGCAGCGTCTGACATTTTCCGCTCTCTGGCAGCACAGCTTCCGCGCGTCGAAGAAATCCATCTCGACGCGCGCATCGTCCTCTACTCTTTGGCGTGCTCCGTGGTGGTCACTCTTCTCTGCGGATTGGTTCCCGCCATTCGCGGCACGCGCCACAGTCTCTCTAGCTCGCTTGCGCAATCCAGCCGCTCGCAAGTTTCCGGACGAAATCCGTTGCAGTGGTCGCTTGTCGGCATCCAGGTTGCCCTGGCCGTCACCCTGCTCGCCGGCGCCGGCTTGCTTCTCCGCAGCTTTCAGCAACTCGGCCGCGTCAGTCCCGGCTTTGACGCCGCCCACATCCTTACCTTCCAGCTCAGCATCAACTACGGCGAAACTGGCGATTTGAAAAAACTGCGCCAGTTCACGGACCGCATTCTCGAAACGCTGCGCGCCACGCCCGGCGTCGACGCCGCCGCCATCTCCGTCGGCGTTCCCGGAGTTCCCTTCCAGTATCAAACCGAACTCAAGCTCATCGAAGGCCGCTCCGAGAGCGAACCCAAGCTCATCGCTGAAAACCGTTTAGTCTCCGCCAGCTACTTTGCCACTATGCGTATCCCGCTGCTCGCTGGCGAGCTTTGTCGCGAGACCGACGGGCCGCCCACTCTGGTCGTGAATCGCGCCTTCGCGGACGCCTATTTCCCCGGCTCTTCCGCTATCGGCCATCACGTGCAATCTCTGAATTTTGGCTACTTTGGCCCGGCCGCCATCGTTGGTATTTCTGCCGACGCCCGTGAAACGGGCCTCGATCATCTTCCCGCTCCCACCGTCTACTGGTGCGCCCCCATCGCGGAACCCGGCACCTATTTCCTGGTCAGAACCCATAACGCTCCTATGACCATGGCCGAAACCCTCCGCCAACGAATCCACGAAATCGAGCCTGCCCGCTCGGTCTATGATTTTGCGCCGCTCGAACAGCACTTCTCCGATGCCCTCGCGGAAAATCGCCTGCGCACCATTCTTCTTAGCTTTTTTGCCGCCACTGCTCTCTCGCTTGCCTGCGTGGGCCTGTATGGCACGCTCAGCTACAACGTCAACATCCGCCAGCGCGAAGTCGGCCTGCGCCTGGCTCTCGGCGCGCTGCGCGGCCAAATCGTCAAACAATTTCTCTGGCAGGGACTTGCCGTGTGCCTCCTCGGCTGCGCAGCCGGTTTCGCCCTGGCCGCCGCCTCGACCCGTGTCCTCGCAGGCCTCCTCTACGGAGTCTCTCCCTCCGACGTGCCCACTCTCAGCGCAGTCGTCCTGCTGGTTCTAGCTGTCGCCGCAATAGCCTCGCTACTGCCGTCTCTCCGTGCCTCCCGCGTAGACCCCATGCAAGTCCTCCGCGACGAGTGAACAACAACAAGTTCCGCGCACTCATCAAATTTTTCATCTGCACCTTGAGACTACTGGCAGCGCAGTGGAAAGCGGCATCAGGGAAGAATCGGCAGTCGCTCAGGAAGCAACGAACCAAACAGGTTTACAAACGCTCTTTGAGTATTCGTTCCACATCTTGTCGGCCATGCAGAATGGAAACGATTTGCAGCGGTTTTGTTTCAGGCCTGTACACGATCAAATAGGAATACACAGGAAAAAACCTGACGCGCTCGTTTGTTAGGTCTCCGCGGACGTGTCCGCCATTGGGGGTTCGTGCAAGTAAAGCAAACCTGTCCAGGATCTCTGATTCAATCCGGTCAGCCAAAGTCACACTGCTTTGTTCTGTGATATATCGCCAGATTTCAACGAGGTCGACGGCTGCCTGGGGCGCAAGAATGTAGCTCGCTCTCATTCATGCTTGGCCTTCAGTTTTGCCAAATGCGCGCCCAGTTGATCTTCTGGGATCCCTTCACCGCGGTCGAGTTCTCCCATACCACGCTTGATTTTCGCGTTGAGCACTTCTCTATTTTCAAGTAGCCAGCGGTCTTGTTCTTCCTGAGTCTCCAAAAGACGGCGAAGCACTTCTTCGAAGCTGGCGGAACCGGAAGTTTTTAGTTGTTTTTCAATTCTGGCCGCAAGTACCGCATCTCGGATTTCAATATTCATGTCTGCTCCTCGCCCTCGGAGGCTCGTCAGCTTTCTCATGCAGCTCGGGCGAAAGGTGAACTTCCATGAGGCCAGTGTAATTGCGGCAACAAGGCATGTCAAAGAGTAGCGGTCACTCGGACAGCGCCTTCTTGGCTCAACTCACCCACTCACACTTCGACCACACCGACAACAACGACGCCCTTCGCTGCGCCTTTTCCACAGGTTTTCCTCAGCCCGCCGCTCTTCTAAATCCTTCCATTCCTTCTAATTCTTAGGCCTCCCCTATCAATCGCCCCTCGCGATTCGAATGACATGAAGAAATATATTGACAGTTGGTAACTATCGTGCTGCCATTCCACGTGACTTCGACAATTGATCTCCGTCTCAGTTCTAAATCCCTTGAGCCGTGTTTTCTACTCCGTAATCTCTGCGACTCAGCAAATTCTGCGTTAAGTCCTTTGGAATCCGCACTTTCACATGAACACCCTAACTCCTTTAGAATCCGCACTTCCAAAACGCGGCACTTAAAGCCCTTTAGAATGAACACTTACGAAAAAACCGGAGGGGGGCCAGCCACGTGCCGCCAGTCACCGCTTTCCGAAAACGGGCGACCTCTTCTGCTATTCTATTCCCTTTCCAGAGGAGCCCCATGCAGTCCCTGCGGCTGAATCCGATTCTTAACACGGACTCCTACAAGCTAACTCACTGGTGGCAGTACCCGCCGGACACGCGCCACATCTATTCCTACGTAGAATCCCGCGGCGGCATGTTTGACGAGACCATGCTGGCCATGCTCCAGTACATCGTCAAATCCAACTTTGCCGGCCAGGTTTTCACGCTTGACGACATCGAGGAGGCCCGCCGCTTCGCTCATGCCCACTTTGGCGGCCACCCTAAGTCCTTCAATTACCAGGGCTTCAAATCCCTTTACGCCAAGCACGGCGGCCGGCTTCCCCTGCGCATCCGCGCCGTCAAGGAAGGCACGGTCGTCAAAAGTCTGAATGCGCTCATCACCATTGAAAACACCGATCCCGAGTTCTATTGGCTCACCAACTGGGCGGAAACCGTCCTCCTGCAAGTTTGGTATCCCATTACCGTCGCAACCCTTTCCCGCGCCATTAAACAAGTCATCGGCAGAGCTCTTGTCCGTACCGGCGATCCCTCGCTTCTCCCTTTTAAGCTCCATGACTTCGGATTCCGCGGCGTGTCCTCCAAAGAATCCGCGGCCATCGGCGGCGCGGCTCACCTGATCAATTTCCTGGGTACGGACACCATCGCTGCCATTCAGCTTCTCAATCAGTTTTATTCGGCCGATCTCACCCCAAAAGATCCGCTCAACTGCGCCGGTTATAGTATCCCCGCCTCCGAACACTCCACGATCACCGCTTGGGGCGAAGCCAATGAGGGACAGGCCTACGCCAACATGCTCGAGAACTGTCCAGAGGGCCTCGTCGCCTGCGTCAGTGATTCCTACGACATTTACAACGCCGTCCGCAATCTCTGGGGCGGCGCGCTTCGCGACAAGATCCTCCAACGTAAAGGAACTCTCGTCATTCGGCCGGACTCCGGCGATGCCGTCACCGTCCTCGAAGAACTCTTTAAAATCGTCGCGGAAGTTTTCGGTTACGAGGTAAATAAAAAAGGCTGGAAGACCACTGTCCCCAACGTGCGCTTTATTCAGGGCGACGGCGTGAACTTCTACACCATCCAGAACATCACCGCCCAGCTCACGCGCAAAGGCTGGTCCCAGGATATTTGGAGTTACGGCATGGGCGGCGCGCTACTCCAGCAAGTGAATCGCGACACCTTGAAATTTGCCCTAAAATGTTCCGCCATCGACCGTGGCGGCAAATGGCACAACGTCTACAAAAATCCCAAAACCGATCCATCCAAAGCCAGCAAAGGCGGCCGCTTCAACCTAATCCACAACGGCAAGGAATTCGCCACCGTCGAAGTTCTCAACGATTCGCCCAATCCCGATAACTCTCCACTCGGCGTCAACGCCCTCGAAACCATCCTCGAAGACGGCAAAATCCTCCGCGACATGACCCTCAAGGAAGTCCGCGGCATCGCCGTAAAATACGACACTTACAAAGAATCTGCGTAAGTTTTGTCTTTCTTGCGCATGCCTGCACGCGCATTCTAGAGGAGCCTCAAACACGCGCTTTTCTGGCCTGTGCAGGTGCGGGGCTTTAGACCCGCTCTTTTCCGTGTCTATTCGTTTTTCCCGCTGTCATGGGGGCGGGTCATTTCTTCACAAACAAAACGCAATAATCGCGGGTCGGCCAATCGTCGACAATTTTGTCCAATTGAAAGCCCGCCCGGCCCAATTCATCGATCAGAATTTTCTGCTGGATGCCGTGATCTTCGCGGTCCTTCGGCACTCCTTTCACTTTCCCGTACTCGGGATGCGGCGGAAAGTCAATAATCGCCAGCCTCCCTCCAGGCTTCAACGAGCGAAGAACGCTCGCGTCAAATTCCAGCGGTTTCGTAAGATGGTGATACACACGCCGCAGAAAAATCGCGTCGCAACAAGAGGCCGGCAAATTCGTTTCCGCATCGCCGCTCTCGACCACGTCGACGTTTCTCACATTCCTTTTCGCGATTTCCTCGCGCAGCTTCGCAAGCTTTTCTTTGTCGATTTCCGTCGCAAAGACTCTTCCAGAAGTTCCCACGAGGTCCGCGGCGGCGAATGCATAACTTCCGTCTCCCGCGCCGATATCCCCAACGACTGTCCCCTGCTTCCATTCCATGAGCGCCGCAAGCTTTGGGATTTCATCCGCGGCGGAGGCCCTCGCATGCAGCGTAAGCACAAGAGGCGCTGCGACGGCACAGCTCAACGCAAACAGAAACCATTTCGTCCTGCTGACTTTTCGTCCCATGGACAATTCACCCTTTCGCCGGAGGAACATCGCGCTTCAAGAGAGGTCAACTCAATCTTCGCCGATGTCTTCGTGCCACAGCGCCGGATTCTCCGCGATGAATTTGGCGAGCATCTGCACACAGTCTTTAGACGCAAGATCGATCACTTTGATTCCGTTTTCCTGAAGCCAGTCGATCCCGCCGCGAAAATTCACGGACTCCCCCACGACCACGACTCCCATTCCGAACTGGCGGATCAATCCGCTGCAATACCAGCACGGCGCGAGCGTCGTCACCATGATTTTGTCGCGATAGTTTTTCTGGCGCCCCGCTTTGCGAAACGCATCGGTCTCCCCATGCGCCGAAGGATCGCCGTCCTGCACTCTGCGGTTGTGCCCGCGCCCCAAAAGCTTCCCAGTGTTATCGAAAAGAGCCGCGCCGATGGGTATTCCGCCCTCCGCCAGCCCGCACCGCGCTTCTTCCATCGCCGTCTCGAGCAACGCCAAATAATTTATCCGTTCCATCTACGGCTCCTCGCTGCTTTGACTGTGCCAGTATCGCGGCGCGATGGCGTAGTAAAGTTGCACGAGAACGATGAACCCGATGCTCCAATATGTGTTGAAGATGCAGAGCAGCGCGCCAAACGCATAAAACGATTGTGCAATCAAGATGCGCCTACAAATCGCGGCAGGAACTTCTGGAGGGGTATCGCTCTTGATGAGCGAAGCGTGCGTTGCGCGTCCCCAGCTCAGATACAGCAGAGCGCCAAGCAGCAGAATGTTGGCCCAGTACGCGACCAGCGCCGTGCGGAAGCTGATGAACTCGATCAGGAACCGCGTGGAAAACGGCATGAGGGTGACCAGGAAAAGAAAAGCCAAGTGAATCCAAGTGAAGTGACGCTCCGACCGCTCGAGATGATTGAGCTGGGTCTGCTGGCCCACCCAAAAAATGCCCAGGGTCAAGAAACTCATCAAGTAAACAAGAAGCTGCGGAGCAAGCAAAACAAGGGCGCGCCGCAAGTCGCCTTCGCTCATGCCGAGAACTCTTGCGGGCACGTGCAGCTCCAGCAAGAGCAACGTCATGGCCACGCCGAAGATGCCGTCACTCAAAGCCGCGAGGCGCTCCACGCTCTGGCCGGCAATGGCGTTGTAAGAGGTCTTCATATTTGGATCAGGAGTACTTATTTCAGTGACGCTTCGACTTTTTTGCCGTATTCACGGGCTTTGGCGAGAATCTCGGGTTCGTTCAGCGTCAGAAGCTTTTTATCGCGCATGACGATGTGGCCGCCGATCACCACGGTTTCAACATCGCTGCCTTTTAAGGCGTAGGCGAGCTGCGCGTAAATGTCGTAGATAGGAACGGCGTTCGGCTCATCCAGCGAGATGAAAATGATATCTGCCTTCTTTCCAACTTCGAGCGAGCCGATTTCTTTTTCCATGTGCAGCGCTTTCGCGCCCTCGATGGTAGCCATCTCGACGACTGATTTTGCGCCGAGCGCGCGCGGATCCATTTTAGTGATTTTTTGTAGCTTCGCGGCGAGGTCCATCTCTTCCATCAAGTCAAGGTCGTTGTTGCTGCCCGCGGGACCATCGGTTCCGAGCCCGACGGCGATCCCTGCGGCACGCTCCTCGATCACCGGCGCGACGCCGCTCGCGAGCATCATGTTGCTCGAAGGATTGTGCACGCAGCCGACCTGGCGCTCGGCGAGAATTTTCCGGTCCCTTTCGTCGACGAAAATGCAGTGCGCCGCGACGACATCGGAAGCAAGCACGCCCAGCTTCTCGAGATACTGGACGGGAGTCAGCCCGTTTTGTTTCAAGCTGTCGTCCAATTCTTTTTTCATCTCGGCGACATGGATGAGGATCGGCGCGTAGTATTTGCGCGCGAGGGCAGCGGAATCCTGCAGAGTTTTTTGCGAGCAAGTGTAGATGGAATGCGGCGCGACCGCGGCGTGGATCAGCGGATCGCCCTGCCAGCGCTTCAGAAATTTCTCGGTGTATTCGAGCATGGCCGCGTTAGTCTTATTGTCCGGCGCGGGAAAATCGAGGAACGTTTCGCCGAGGACTCCGCGCATTCCGGCGGCTTTGGTTTCCTCGGCGACAGCGTCTTCGAAGTAATACATGTCCGCAAAAGTTGTGACACCGGAGCGGATTTGTTCGGCGGCGGCGAGGCGCGTGCCCCAACGCACAAAATCTTCGGTCACGTTTTTCGCTTCGGCGGGAAAGATGTATTTGCGCAGCCAGTCGTCGAGCGTGACGTCATCGTGCAGCCCGCGAAGCAGAGTCATGGGAACATGGGTGTGGCCATTGATGAAACCCGGCAGAACGAGCGCGCCCTTGGCTTCGATGGATTGCTTGGTGAAGATCGGACCATTTGGCATTTGAGGCAGACCCTCGCCGACGGCGACAATGCTGTCGCCTTTGACGATCACGTATCCGTTCTCGATGATGCGGCGGTCCGCGTCCATCGTGACGACGGTTCCGCCCGTGATGAGGAGATCGACAAAATTGGCTGGCTTGCCCGGCGCCGGCCCCTGCGCGAACATTCTCAGCGCACCGGCGGAAACAATCGCCGCGCACGCAAAGACGATAGCCGTTTTCCTTTTTGCAATTCGCTTTGGATTCATTCTTTCCCTGGTTGTCATAAGTTGGAGGAATCGAACGGTTTCGGAAAGAGATCGCGCATCTGGAGCGTTTCAGTTTTGCCTTTCAAATTTGAAAGAATCACGGGGACGTCGCCGCAGAATTCCCAAATCAACTGGCGACATGCGCCGCACGGCGGAGTGAGCGTATCCGTATCCGTGACCACCGCGATCGCGTCAAAGTTACGCTCGCCTTCGCTCATGGCTTTGAAAATGGCGATGCGCTCGGCGCAGACGGTTAAGCCGTAGGTCGCGTTTTCCACGTTGCAGCCTCCGAAAATCCTGCCAGACGTGGCGCGCAACGCGGCGCCAACGCGAAAATTCGAAAACGGAGCGTGCGCATTCTCGCGCGCTTGCCGCGCGGCTTCCACGACTGCGTCATGTTCTGTCACGCTACGGCCTCCAAAAAAAGTCAAACCCCAAGAGAGATTTCTCGCTCCGCTCGAAATGACAGTACTTGGGTTTCGAGTGGTTGAGCATTGCGTGGTTCATGACACCTCGGCGGCGATGCGCGGAATCACAATTTTCAGCAGCGCGATGAACTGGCTCTTGACGCGTTCCGCCGTCTCGAGAACTTCCTTGTGGTCAAGCGGCTGATCGAGGATGCCCGCGGCCGCGTTGGTCACGCAAGAGATGCCAAGAACGCGCAGGCCGCAGTGGCGCGCGGCAATCACTTCCGGGACTGTGGACATGCCGACAAGATCCGCGCCGATGGTGCGCAGATATCGTATCTCAGCCGGAGTTTCGTAGCTTGGACCGGGCAGCGCAGCGTAGACGCCTTCATAGAGGGCGATGTGGTTGCGGTTTCCTTCGGCGACAGTCATTTCGCGAAATCGGCGGTCGTAGGCCACGGACATGTCCGGAAAGCGCGGGCCGAAGCGCTCGTCGTTGGGTCCAGTGAGCGGACTGACGCCCTGAAGATTGATGTGATCTCTGATCACGACCAACTGGCCTTGCACGAATTCGCGCTTGATGCCGCCGGCGGCATTGGTGAGGATGACGGCTTTGATGCCCATACGCGAAAAGACCTTGATGGGAAAGGCGACATCTTTGGCGGAATAGCCTTCGTATTCGTATAAGTGGACGCGGCCTTGCATGCCTGCGACGGGGATTTTGCCGACTTTGCCGACGACGAGTTGGCCTGCGTGGCCGATGGCGGTGGAGCGCGGGAAGTGCGGGATTTTGGCGTAGGGGATTTGGGTTGAGCCTTCGAATTCGCCGGCGAAGGCGCCCAGGCCTGAGCCGAGCACTAGCGCAATTTTGGGACGGAGATGGGTTTTGGTAGAGATGAATTTTGCCGCGGATTCGGCGCGTTCGAATTCAGATTCGGAGTTTGTTTTTCTTGCGGCTTTTCGTGGGGGGCTCATGCTGTCGTTGGGATTTTACCGTGAGTTCAGGCTAAAGGACCAACCACAAAGCACAACCAGGATTCATCGCGCCAAAACCGCGCGATGGGGCGGAGGTGGCTTTGCCACTTTTGTGAATCCGTTGCATATGCTCAGAGCGGGCACGGTGTGCCGTGCCCCTACGAAAGAAAATCATGAAAGGATGCCGACGATTGAGGCGGACATCAGGTTGGCCATGGTGCCGGCTAGCATGGCGCGGATGCCGAATTTGGCGAGTTGGCCGCGTTGTTCCGGGGCTAGCGCGCCGATACCGCCGATTTGGATGCCGATGGAACTGAAGTTGGCGAAACCGCAGAGCGCGAAGGTGGCGATGGTGAAGGTGCGCGGGTCGAGCTTGTCCTTTATTTCGCCGAGGTGCTGGAAGGCGACGACCTCGTTGATAACCATACGGGTGCCGAGGAGATTGCCCATTTCTGCACAATCCCTCCAGGGAATTCCGATGAGCCAGGCTACGGGAGCAAAAAGCCAGCCGAACACTTGCGAGAGGCTTGAGGGGAACCACGTCATGTGCAGGTGGGGATGCGTGCCGAGCCAGTTGTGGATGCCGCCCATGACGCCGTTGACGAGATACAGGAGAGCGATGAAAGAGATGAGCATGGCCGCGACGTTGAGGGCTAGATGAAGTCCGTCGACCGTGCCACGCGAAATGGCGCCGAGAAAATTGGTTTCTTTTTCCATTTCGGGCATTTCGACGCGGCCAGCAGTGAGAGGCTGCTCGGTTTCCGGCACGAGCATTTTGGCCATGAGCAGCGTGCCTGGGGCGGTCATAATCACAGCGGTGAGAAGATGCTCGGCTTTGATGCCGAAGGCGATGTAGGCAGCCATAATGCCGCCGGAGACGTGGGCCATGCCGCTGGTCATCACGACCATCAGCTCGGATTTAGTGAGCTTGTTCAAAAAAGGACGGATGGTGAGCGGAGCTTCCGTTTGGCCCATGAAGATGCTGGCAGCGACGTTGAGCGATTCGGCGCCGCTGGCGCCCATGATGCGAGTCATGAGCCATGCGGCGATGCGAATGATGAATTGCATGACGCCGACGTGATAGAGCAGCGCAAAAAAAGCAGCGATGAAAATAATCGTGGGCAGAACCTGGAAGGCAAAAAGAAAGTGTTCTGGGGAAGCGGCGAAACCAGGAGTGGGAGCGGCGGGCAGGCCTAGTTCGCCGAAGACAAATTGCGAGCCGTAAAACGCGTAGCTGAGCAGCAGATTGACGTAGTAGCCGGCTTTTTCAAAAAGGTAGCGGCCGATGGGGAAGCGCAGAACAAAAACGGCAAACGAGAGTTGCAGGCCGAGGCCCCAGAGAACGGTTTTCAGCTTGATGGCCTTGCGATCGGTGGAAAAGAGAAACGCAAGGCCGAGCATGGTGAGCAGGCCGAGCACGCCGGTGAAACGCCCCATTCGTGGACCTCTTTCTGTTTCTGCCGAGCAACTTTCTTCCGAGCATGTTAAGACGAAACCGCTGGCGCCAATACTACGCCCCGACGATGCGGCGAATGAGCGGGAGGCTTTCGCTTGGCGCGACTTCGCCGATTTCGTAACTCTCTGTAATGAGACTCTGCGCTTCGGCCAGCTTTGCGCCGCTATTGTAATGAATTGTGACGAGAGGCTCGCCTTTTTTTACGCGGTCGCCAATGCGTTTGTGAAATTCAAGGCCGACGGCGTGGTCGATGGCGTCTTCCTTTTTTTCGCGGCCGCCGCCGAGAGTGGCGAGGGCGGTGCCCAGTTGTTCGCAATTTGTTGCGGTAATGAATCCCTCCAAGGGGCTCGCGACATCGGCGCGAGAGCGGGCTTGGGGGAGAAGTTGCGGATCATCGACGATACGCTTGTTGCCCCCTTGAAGGCTTATCACTTGCTTGAATTTTTCCTTGGCCTCGCCGGTGGAGATCATGGTTTCGGCGAGCAGGCGACCGTCTTCGAGGGACTTGGTGCGATCGCCGAGAAAAAACATCCAAGCGGAAAGTTCGATGCTTAATTGCACGAGATCGGCCGGTCCGCCGCCGCCCAGAACGTCGATGCACTCGGCAACTTCATTGGAGTGGCCGGCCATGCGGCCGAGAGGCTGGTTCATATCGGTGATGAGGGCGATGACTTTTTTTCCCATGCGCTGGCCGGTTTCGACCATGAGTTCGGCGAGGAGCACGGAATCTTGTTGGCGTTTCATGAAAGCGCCAGAACCGGTTTTGACGTCTAGAACGAGCGCGTCGATGCCTTCCGCCAGCTTTTTACTCATGATCGAGGCGCAGATGAGGCCGATATTTTCGACGGTGGAGGTAGCGTCGCGAAGGGCGTAAATTTTTTTGTCGGCGGGAGCGATTTCCGCAGTTTGGCCGATGAGGCCCATTCCGCAATCGTGGAGAACCTTGCGAAATTCTTCGAGGGAGAGATTTACGTTAAAGCCGGGGATGGACTCGAGTTTATCGAGCGTGCCGCCGGTGTGGCCGAGGCCGCGGCCGCTAATCATCGGGACGGTGAGGCCGCCAGCAGCAACGATGGGAGCGATGATGAGAGAAGTCTTATCGCCGACGCCGCCGGTGGAATGCTTGTCGACTTTTCTGCCGGGCAGGTCGGCGAGATTGAGCACTTCGCCGGAGTAAAGCATGGCTTCGGTGAGCGAGGCGGTCTCGGAGCGGTTCAGGCGGCGGAGCCACGCGGCCATGAGCCAAGCGGCCATCTGGTAATCGGGGATTTCGCCGCTGGTGTAACCGGAGATCAGGAAGTCGATCTCCTCGCGGGAGTGTTCACCGGAATCGCGTTTTTTGCGGATGAGGTCGACGGCGCGCATGCGTCAATGGAAACTGCGGCGCGAGCGTAACATCGGCGGATGGTGGCGTCAACGCAGTGCGATACGCGTCTCGACGGCAATACGACGGAGGGCCCTGGACACTTTCGCCGGATGGATGTCCAAGGCCCGTCGGAAAGTTGTGGGCCATGAAAGCTATGCAACGTACTTATGGAGCCAGCGAATAGACCACGCTGATAGTGGTGTCGACTTCGACGGGTTCGCCGTTGAGGGGCGTGGGAGTGTAGCGCCATTGGCTGACGGCTTCGACGGCGGAGCGAGCGAGGTCGGGATCGACCTGGCTGTTCATGACGCGGAGTGAGAGAGGTTTGCCGCCCATGCCGATAACGGCATGAAGGACGACAGTGCCTTGCACGCCCGCCGATTTGGCGGATTCAGGATAGATGGGCTGGACTTTCTTTGTGAGTTTGGCGGCCTCGGCGGTGCCACCGACAGCGAGGCGTGAAGGCTTGCCGTTGGTTTTCTCGGCAACGACGGGCTTCTCTGCATTCTCGGGAACAACCATGACGTGCTCGGTGATCGCTCCCACTTCCAGAGTGAATACTTCGGTGAAGTCGCGACCCGCATCAAGTGAGACGTCCGGTTGGCGATAGGTTTGGAAACCGGGCTTGTAAACTTGGAGCTCGTACTTTCCGGTTGGCAACCCTGTGAAACTGAAATTGCCTTCGCGGTCGGTGGTGGTCATGTCGATCGTATTAGCATCGTGGTTGGACATAACGATAGTTGCGTTGGCAATGCCGGCTCCACTCGGATCGTGGATGGAGCCGTTGGTCTTGCCAGCTCGGCTTTGCGCGGCAAGATGCAGGGCAGCCAGGGGAACGAGTAACGTGAGCGCAAGAAACGGGATGAGGAGTTTCGTTCTGGCGGATAGTGTACTGCGATTAACAGACGGATTCAGCATAGCGGCAAATCTCCTTTCAAGATTTGAGGGACGCGCGATGGCTAGAGCGGTGGACCAGGCGCGGCCGGAGTTTCCGAGTGTCCTTGCGAGATCGAGTAGCTGGCTGGCGTAGAGCGATGGCGCAATTCCGGAAAGCAGGACGGCATCATCGGAGGCTCGTTCGCTTTCCTGGCGCAGGCGCGCGGCGGCCAGCCACGCGAGCGGATGGAACCAATAGAGGGCGCGGGCGAATTCCGCGCAAATCTGCAAGAGCCAGTCGTGCCGGGCGATGTGCGCGAGTTCATGGGAAAGTACAATGCGACGGCGGTCTTCGGGCCAATGCGCGGCGGCGGAAGGCAGCACGATGACGGGGCGGAAGATTCCCCAAGTGAGCGGCATGGCGAGAGGATTGCTGCATTGCAGAAGGCGCACGGAGCGGGCGATTTTGTGGAACTGGGATAGTTCCAGGACGGTTCGCATCCAGTCGTCATCGAAGAGAGGTTTCGCGCGCGCAGAGACCCAGGCGAGGCGCGCCAGACCTGCGAGAAGCTTCACTATGACGAGCGAAAAACCGACCGCCCAGACGAGAAGAGCGGCGATGGCAAGTTCGTTGAAGGCAGGAGAGGCGGCTACGGCATTAACAATGACGGAAGGAATTGCGTAAGAGCTGGAGCCCGTTGCGTTGGTACGCGCGGGGCTCCAAAGAGCAGCGGCGCTGCCGAGCGTGGCGGAATGCCACGCCGGAAGCAGCAGCGTAAAAAGAGGAAGCGCGAGCGAGCAGAGAATCGCAGCGGCCCAGGCGTGGTGGCGTTGGGCGGCGGAGAAGCGCTGGCGCGAGGCGATTACAATGATCCAGGCACAAGCGAGGAGGATCGTGGCTTTGGCGCAGCACGCCAGGAAAAATGCGAGCGCGAGTTCATAATTGGCGAGCGTACTCGTCATCATAAAGGTTAGCTCTCCTTTCGGCCTTTCGAAATGAGGCGGGCGAGGCGATCGAGTTCTTCGGGAGAGATACGGGCCGCCTCACCGCCGAGCAGCGCGGCCACGACTTTTTCTGTCGAGCCATCGAAAAATGTTTCGACGAGGTGGCGAAGAGCGGAGCGGCGGGCGACATCGCGCGGCACGGCCGGGGCGTAGACGTAGCGGAGGCCGTGTTCTTCGTGGCGCACGTGGCCTTTTTCCTCGAGGACGCGGAGCTGGGCGCGGACGGTGGAATAGCTGGGTTTATCGGCGAGCTTGGCGAGGACCTGGCCAACGGAGGCGCGCTCAAGCTTATAGAGGATGTCCATGATCTGGCGTTCGCGACGGGAGAGGCTGTTCGGTTTGGGTTTTTGGGCCATGTGCTATTTTTCTAGCATGTATGCTACGAAACTAGCAGGCAGTCCGTTCGGTGTCAAGAGGATATTCCGGAATAATAATATTTCTGGCCTGTTCCGAGAGTTCGCCGAGGAAGGCACATAGACAGCGCTTTCTTTCAAAACGTTGGTAACTCGACGCGCGCGCGATGCGTAGTACCATCGAGGGACAATGATGACCACAGGGAATGGTGTGGCTGTGCGCGCGGAGCGGGTCTCGCGGCATTACGAGATGGGCGCCGCACTGATTCGGGCCGTGGATGATGTGACGCTTGAGATTCGCGCGGGAGAGTTCGTGGCGCTGCTGGGAAGTTCGGGATCGGGGAAGTCCACATTGCTGAATTTGATGGCGGGGCTGGACCGCCCGACGGGTGGCGCGATTTTCGCGAATGGCAGGAACTTGTCAGATTTGAGTTCGCTTGAGCTGGCGCGGTACCGGAGCCGCACGGTGGGGATGGTGTTTCAATCGTTCAATCTGCTGCCGCGCATGACGCTGGAAGAAAATGTGGAGTTGCCGCTGCGGCTGGCTGAGGTGGATCGCGGAGAGCGCGGTGCGCGAGTGCAAGAAGCGCTGGAGCGCGTACGGCTGGAAAAACGATTGAGCCACCGGCCGAGTGAATTGTCCGGGGGAGAACAGCAGCGAGCAGCGCTGGCTAGGGCTTTGGTGAACCGGCCGACGCTTCTTTTTGCCGATGAGCCAACGGGCAATTTGGATAGCGCCACCGGAGAATCGATCATGCTTCTGTTGAAAGAAATTCAACAAAAGTTGGGCATGACGATTGTGATGGTGACGCACGAACGGCCGCTTGCGGAGCGTTTTGCGGATCGAATTGCCGCGCTTGCGGACGGAAAATTGCTGACCGACGGGGTGAAATCATGAAGGCGGGCGACCTCGGCGAACTTGCGTTGCGCAATTTGCGCGAAGCGGTTCTGCGAAACTCGCTGACGACTTTGGGCGTCGCGGTTGGCGTGGCGTCGCTGGTAGCGATGCTGTCTCTTGGTGTGGGTTTGCAGGAGCTGGCCTCGAAGCGGCTTTCGAATTCCGGGCTGTTTGATACGGTTATCGTGACGCCGAGAAGAAATATGCAAGCGATGCGGCGGCCGGCGGCGGCCACACCAGTGAAGGAAGCTCCCGCGCTGGATGATGACGCGCGACAAACGATGGAGCGGCTGCCCAACGTAGTGGAGGTTTATCCGCAGATTCGCTTTCCGACGGAAGTGCGTTACAACGGAAATCCTTACTCGACAATTGTGGCGGGAGTGCCGGATTCTGCGCGCGGAAACGGCGCTTACGATGGAATACAGGGTAGCTTTTTTTCCGGACCGAACGCCGATGAAGCGATTCTGCAAATTGGATTCGCGAAGGATTTGTCGGAGCAAACGGCGGGGCTAATTGGCAAGGATCTGGTGGTGCGCTATGCGGAGAGGCAGGCGCTGCCGCCGCAGGGCGGAACGGGCGATGGCAGCGGCAATGATATGAGCGGCGCTGGTGGAGGGTTTTCCATCGTTCCGCGCGAGAAAAAATTGCGCATCGTTGGAATTATTGAGACGGAGCCCGCGGCGGGCTTTGGCGGATTCGGCAGCGGACGTCTGCTGATTCCGCTGGAGGTAGCGTCCACGCTGCGTGCGGCGCAGGTGAATGACCTGCGTGATGCAGTGCGCGCAACAAATGGAAAGCCTGCCTACGCGAGCTTGACGGTCCGCGCGACGAGCCCCTCGCAAGTGGAACCCATTGAGACGGCGATTAAGAATATGGGGTTCGGAACGTTTTCCTTGCTGGATGCGACGCGCAACTTGCGGTTGTTTTTCACGATCTTCGATCTACTGCTCGCGATTTTCGGGAGCCTGGCGCTGGCGGTGGCGACGCTCGGCATTATCAACACGTTGGTGATGGCCATTTTGGAGCGTCGGCGCGAGATTGGCATACTGAAAGCGCTGGGCGCTGCAGACCGCGACGTCAAGCAACTGTTTTTTGTGGAAGCCGGCGTGATGGGACTTTTCGGCGGGATTCTCGGTGTGGGGTTTGGCTGGTTCATCGGAAGAGCGCTGACGTGGGGCACAAATATTTATTTGCATCGGCAAAATTTGCCGTCGGCGCATGTCTTTTCCGTCCCGTGGTGGCTGGTCTTGAGCGCCATCCTGTTTGCTGTGATTGTAAGCTTGGCCGCGGGCCTTTATCCGGCGACGCGGGCGGCGCGGCTGAATCCGGTCGAGGCCCTGCGGTATGAATAGAATTCGGCGCGCCGGGTTGGCGGCACTGCTGATCGGTTGCGTGGGCAGTCTTATATGGGCGCCCGCGGCGCAGGCCACCGGACGCGCCGAATGCGTCTCCTTGCCGAGCAAGATCCTCGCGCGCGCTGTCCCGTACTGCGTGCTGCTACCGCCGAGCTACGACAGCGAAAAAACGCGGCGCTATCCCATCCTCTATTTACTGCACGGCTTGGGCGACAACGACCAATTCCTCATCCATTCGGGCGGCATGAATCTTGTCGAAGACTTGTGGGAGCAGCATGCGTTGGGCGAGCTTTTGATTGTGACCCCCGCTGCTGGTGCAAGTTTCTATATCAACTCCCACGATGGCAAGCGCCGCTACGAGGATTTTTTCCTGCAAGAGTTTATGCCAGGCGTCGAGAAGCGGTACCGCACGCAGCCCGGGCGCGGTTCGCGCGGAATTGGCGGGATTTCGATGGGCGGATACGGCGCGCTACATATTGCATTCCGTCACCCGCAGCTTTTCGCGGCGGTAGGGGCGCACAGCGCGGCGCTCATCGAGAAACTGCCCAACATCAGCGCGCAGAATTCACGGCAGATGAGCCAGTTGCGCGTCCTTGGCGATGCGTTCGGATCGCCATTTGATGCCGCATTCTGGAATCAAAACGATCCCCTAATGATTGCCCGAACCGCAAATCTCTCAGGACTGAAAATTTATTTCGATTGCGGCTCGGAGGATGACTACGGCTTTGACGCAGGCGCGGCGGATCTCGACAAGTTGCTGGCCTCGCGGCACATCCCCCACCAGTTTCATCTCTATCCCGGCGGACATAACTGGAGCTATTTCGCGGAACACTTGCCAGCCCTTCTGCAATTCGAGTTTCATGCATTTATGCCCAGCCCTGGCCACCCAAATTCATCTCACTGAGAGACAAGCTTGTTGCTGGCTCAATCATCTCCAATCGAATTCCCGCAATTTACTTGACAGTTGGAGAATGCGGGAGTAAAAGTGCGGCCAAGCAGTTGGAGTCGGCCTCATAACCTGCTTCTTGGAGTCATCCTTCAGCAAACATAGTGTAAGAACACCCGTTTAAGCGAGGCGCTCGGTGAAGGCTCTTAATGCCAGAAAGGAATAAGGGAAGACAGCCATGACATTTCAACGTCGCGACTTCCTAAAGATTGGGTCTGCAGGATTAGCAGCGGGATTAGTGAATTCAGGGCTTAGCGCTGCCCAGACTGCCGCTCCGGCGGTAAAAGGAGCACTGGAAAGTGCCACGGGATCCCTCCATCTCGAAGGGCGCTTGAAATCGGGACTTCTTCAAATCGAAATGCAGGACTTTTCACAGGGTCTCGATACAATGGTGATTGGCAATGGCAGGTGCAATTCGCGAAAATTCTACAATGCAATGTTCAACCACAACCGCGACCACACTGTGTTCGTGATTCTGGCAGACGAAAATCATTCTACGACGCTTGTTCTGTCCAACTCCGATGTATCAGAAATTGGGCGATTAACTGTCTGGCACGATTCGGGAGCGCCGCAAAACTTCAGAATCAAAAAACTGGCCTTCATGGAAAACGATGCGATCGTGGATGAAAAGGGGACGCGGATCGATCTTGTGGGAAAGAGGAAACCCCTGGATTTCACGTCTAGAGAACTAGAAGAGGTTTTCGGAAACGACCCAGCACTGCTAAAATTCAGGCACGGCGTACCCATCGTTCATAACAATTCTCCTGAGATGCAATTATCTAGTTGGTTTTGCGCCCTTATCAGCGCGACACTAGGGCAAATAATCTCGATCAAATGGGAAGCGTCGTAGCTCTAGACGCCTAAACGCGACCGAGAACAACTCCAATCCCCTTATTTTCTTCGGCCTGACTTCGCCAGAAAGACCCGTGTAGGAGAGCAGATCTTGAAAGCGTGGGTCTGTTTGAAGTTCCTGAAAAAAAGGGGACACCTTCAGGTGGACAACGCCCGGGGAACGCTCATCGACGGCTTTGCGGAGCGAACTTAGAGCCAATTCTTTTTCGCCCAAGCCCATATAAACGATAGCTAGATGGTAAGGCGATACATGATTGTGCCGCGATGAGTCTTGCAGCTCGAGCAATATTTTATTCGCCTCGCCCGTCTTCCCCCACACGCCGAAAACATATCCGAGATCGGCTAATGCTTCCGTGCTCCCTGGAGAAAGCTCGACCGCCTTCTTTAGCTCTGAAACGGCCTCCTCATACATCCGCTTTTGAGCATAAACTTGTCCGAGGTGACGGTGGGCCCTGTGGCTCGCCGGATCGATTTCTAAGGTCTTGTGGCTTTGTCCGATGGACTGATCGTAATCGCCTGCGTAATAGAGAATGGCCGCAAGATTGTCGTTGGTAAAGGCCGACAGCGGATCGAGTTCCTGGGCTAGTTTGGCTTCGACGATAGCGTCAGGCAGTCTTCCTAACTCCAAAAGGAGGTTGGAATACCACGCGTGCGCGTTTTCATATCCCGGATTGAGCTCAATGGCTCGTTTGTATTCCTCCTCTGCCCCTTTCCAGTCCCAATCAAAATCCTCTTTGACATTCGCCAGGGAGGAATGGGCTTCTGCAAGGGAATTGTCGAGCGCAAGCGCCTTGAGTGCGGCTGTTCTTGCTTTTGGGAAAGCTTCGCTCGCGGGGACCGTCGTCATTTCGGGAAGTAGTCGATAGGAGTCCGCCAACGCGGCGTACGCCATTGCGTAGCTGGGATCTCTGGCAACCGCTTGCTCAAAATAGTCGATGCTTTTCTGAATCCCCTGCGGCGTTCTCTTGTTCCAGTAAAACCGGCCGGCAAGATAGGCCTCGTGGGCTACGGGATCCACCGGCACGTTTCTGGATAGTTGCGCTTGTTCCTGCGGTGTCAACTTGACCTGGATCTCGTCCGCGATCGCCCGGGCTGCTGTGTTCTGCAGGGTCAAGATGTCACGCAGATCTTGTTCGTAGCTTTTCCCCCACAGCTGAAGGTCGGTCGAAGCTTGAATTAACTGAACATCAATCTGGACTCGGTCTCCGTAACGCCGCACCGAACCTTCCACCACTGCGTCAACGTGCAGTTGCCGGGCAATGTCTGGCAATGGTTTTTTTACTCCCTTGTAAGACATTACCGAGGTTCGCGAAATCACCCGCAACGCACCAATCTGACCGAGGTCATTGATCAAGGCATCAGTCATTCCATCAGCGAAATAGTCCTGCTCGGCATCTCCAGAAAGATTCTCAAAAGGGAGCACTGCAAGTGATCGAATCTGTCCTGGCCGGGGGTGGCCAACCACGCGGTCGCGCCAGCCGCCGACATTCAGGCCGGTCATCAGGACGGCAAGTGCGAGCAGCCCAGTCACAGCATAGGCGGCGAGCCACGTGGCTCTCTTCCAGACCGGAGGTGAAGGCGGGATTGGGGTCGGATGCACCGTTGAGGTTGGGTCCAACCGTCTTAAATCGACGAGAAGTTCTTTGGCTGATTGAAACCGTCTTCCGGGGTCTTTATCGAGGCACTTGAGGATGATGCGTTCGAGCTCCGGCGAAATCCGCGAGTTGAGCGCTCGCGGAGGAACCGGCGGGTGTTGGAGAATGGCATCAATAACGCGCGACGGCAGTTCTTGCGGAAACGCCCTACGGTCGGTGGCCATTTCGTACAGCACTGCGCCGATGGTGTAGATGTCTGCGCGGGCGTCCACGGGTTCGCCCTGGAGTTGTTCCGGAGGCATATAGGGCAGTGTGCCCGCGCCCGCTTGCGTGTCCGTCAAGGTATCCGAGGTCATATCGTTCATCTTGGGTAGAAGCTTCGCCAGACCAAAGTCCAAGACCTTTGCTTGGCCACGCTCCGTAATGGCGATATTCCGAGGTTTCAAATCGCGGTGAACGATGCCGCGACTGTGGGCCTCTTCCATTGCGGCGGCAATTTGCATCCCTAAAGCGACCACTTCTTTCTCCGGCAGGGCTCCGGTGGCAAGCCGTTCGGCAAGCGTGTTCCCAGGCACGTACTCCATAACGAGGAAGTCGATACCATCTTGTGTATCGAACTCGTAGACCGTTTCAATGTTGGGATGACTTAGTTTGCCGAGCGCCAGAGCCTCTTTGCGGAACTGACGGCGGGAGGCATCAGTACTGAGGGTGCCCGTGGGTAGGACCTTTAGAGCAACATCTCGCTCAAGTTGGTTATCATGAGCACGATAGACCACCCCCATCCCTCCGGCGGCGACCTTTTCAATAATACGGTAGTGGCCGAGAGTTTGGCCTATCATAAGGCGGGACCTGCCTTGGCGCCCATCTTAGGGTGCGCAGGAAGGCAAGTCAACGCGCGACGCAATTCAGACTCGAACTTTCATTGCCGCGGCAAGACGGCAACGATGTCAACAGAGCCAGATGACCTCTACTCGCTGCGCAGGGCCACGATCGGGTCAACGCGCATAGCGCGGCGGGCAGGAATATAGGAAGCCGCGAGCGCAACCCCGATAAGCAAAACCGCGACGCCGAGGAAGGTAACCGGATCGTAGGTGCCGATACCAAAGAGAAGGCTGTCCAGAAATCGCGCAAGAACAAAAGCACCCGCCAGGCCTAGCCCAACCCCAATGAGAGTCAATTTGAGAGTTTGCCCGAGAATCATTCCGCGCACATTGGTGAGTTGCGCGCCAAGCGCCATGCGGAGCCCAATTTCTTGCGTGCGCTGCGTGACCGTATAGCCCATCACGCCGTAGATTCCGATGGCCGCGAGCAGCAGCGCGAGCGCGGCAAAGATTCCGACCAGCACCGCGGAAAAGCGGCGTGGCGATACCGAGTCAGAGAGCAGCCCATCCATGGTCGCCATGTGCGTGATCGGCAGATTGGGATCTACCTTGTGGACGACGTCCGTTATGCCGGCCGCAACCGTGACGGGATCAGAAACGGTGTGCACCACAAGATACGGTGTCCACCCGCCAACGAAATAGGTGTCAAAGGTTGGCCCGGCATCGAGCCCAAACTGGTGCACATTGCCGACGATGCCGACAACTGAAAACCAGCAAGGTTTTGGGTCGAGCGAGCAGAAATTCACGCGCTCGCCGAGCGCATCTCCTTGTGGCCAGTAGCGCCGCGCCATGTTCTCATTGATGACAATGTTCAGGACTTTCCAGTCGTCCTCGTTGAAGTAGCGGCCTGCGCGCAATGGAATTGCCAGCGAAGAAAAATAGCTGAGACTCACGGTACGAGTCTGAGCGATGGGGCGCGCGCCAGCAGCAGGAACCGGCTGGCCCTCGATGACAAATCTTGACGCCTGGCGAAACTCGTTGCCAAGGGGCAAATCGTCGATTCCCCCTGCTTCTTTGACGCCGGGCAGGGCACGGATTTGTGCGGCAATTTGTTCAAATTGCGAAGACTGCCTCTCGCCCAGCTTAAGCTGTTCCTCCTGGGAGAGCTGGTTAAGTTGCGCGAAAGAAAGTGCCGGCTGCTGTATTTCCATCGTCAGGATATGGTCGGCGCGGAAGCCGGGGTCGACCTCCAGCAGGTGCTGGAAGCTTCTGAGGAGGAGGCCCGCACCGGTGAGAGGCACGATAGCCATGGCGATTTCGGAGATCACCAGCAAGTTGTGGGTTTTGTGATGCCCGGATGAACTGGCTCCCTTGCTTCCCTGTTTCAGCACGCCGGCCAGATTTGTCTTTAGCGTGCGCGCCGCCGGCAGCAATCCGCAAACGAGGCCCGTCGCGAGGCAAACTGCAATTGTGAATGCCAGCACCCAGCCGTTCAACGCGGTCCCATTCAAAATGGCGAGATCGGCAGGGACTAACGCCATCAAGGCCCTCAGTCCGGCAATGGCGAAAAACACGCCCAACACTCCGCCCAGCAGAGAGAGCAAAGTGCTTTCGGTGAGCAATTGACCGATCAATCTCCAGGGGCTGGCTCCTAGGGCGGTGCGCACGGCAACCTCACGTTCACGCGCGGCGTTGCGCACCAGAAGCAAATTCACGATGTTCGCGCAGGCGATCAGGAGGACAAGGCCGACCGCGCCGAACAACACAAGCAAAGTGCTGCGCAAGCTGGCCGCGGAGGGATCCTGGAGTTTTTGCACTTGGACGCCAAAACCCTTATGAGCATCCGGATAGGCGATTGCTTCTTGTTGATTGAGCCGCCCGATTTCGTCGCGCGCCTGCGAGAGGGTGATGCCCGGTTTGAGCCGGGCGATGGCAATGAATGCGTGATGAATATGCTCGGTCAGGTCGTCGTCATATTGGCCGAGGGGCATCCATAAGTCTGCCCAGCGCAGAAGCTGGAAACCAGCGGGGAGAATACCCACGACTGTGTAGCGCTTGTTGTCGAGGGTAATCGTGCGGCCGACAATGGCAGGATCGCCCCCAAACCGGCTCTGCCAAAGACGATGGCCCAGAATCACTATTGGTGCGCTACCCGCGCGGTTCTCTTCCGGGACGAAGGAGCGGCCGGCGACGACGCGTGCTCCCAGCATGGGGAGAAGATCAGAGCTGGCATAGCCGACCAGGACGCGCTGGGGCTCGCCATCGCCGGTCAGGTTGAGCCCTTTTGAGATTTCCGCATAGGCCCCCATCTCTGAAAAGCTGGTGGCTTTCTGATGCCAGTCAGCGTAATCGCCCGGAGACAATCCGCCCCGGGGGACCTGCGGCGGGTAGGTGTTCCAGATCTCCACCAAATTCTCCGGGTGAGGGTATGGCAGGGGTCGGAGGAGTACATTTTCGACCACGCTGAAAATCGCTGTGTTCGCCCCTATTCCGAGCGCCAGAGTAAGCACCGCAACCGCGGTAAAACCGGGAGTCCTCGTCAGGTTCCGGACTCCGTAGCGAATGTCTCTTAGGAAGCTATCGAACATCTTGAGTTCCTCGCCGGCCGGAATGTCCACAATCAAGATTTCTGGTCATAACCGGCCAGTCCTTCCGTTTGACGTGTAATTCCGCCGGAAGGATTCCTCGAATATATCGCGGAAGCCGGAGTCTCTTTTTGACTTCAAAAGCGGCAGCGAGTGCAAGTCTATCCCTTATGAATGATCCGCCGAGCCCAAAAAATAACCACCAGAAGCCAACAAATTTGACGGTGGTATACTTGCGCGGCAGTTTCGCAGGCTTCTCGGCATTGTTCCATGGAAAGATACGACCTCATCGTACTCGGCTCCGGTCCCGCGGGACAACGCGCGGCGATTCAAGCGGTGAAATTTGGCAAGCGCGCGGCTCTCGTTGAAAAACTCGAAGTGATCGGCGGCACGGCCATCAACACCGGAACTATTCCCAGCAAAACGATTCGCGAAGCGGTTCTGCATCTCTCGGGTTTTCATTACCAAGGCATTTACGGCGTGAATTATCGCGTAAAGGAACAGATCACGATGGCGGACCTGGCGTTCCGCGCGCAGCACGTGATCAAGACCGAGATCGATGTGACTCGCGCCCAACTCTCGCGCAACGGCATCGAGATCTTCACCGGCATGGGAAGCTTCGTCGATCCGCATCATGTACGAGTCGTTGGCTTGCGCGGGCAAGCCGAGTACGAAGCGGCGAACGTCATCATCGCCACGGGCACAAAGCCGGCTTCGACCTCGCTCGTTCCTTTCAACAACCGCACCATCATCAACAGCGATCAGATCCTGGAGATGCCGGTGATACCCAAAACGATGATCGTAGTGGGCGGCGGCGTGATCGGCGTCGAATACACCTGCATGTTTGCTACGCTGGGCGTGCGCGTCACGCTAATCGAAAAGCGTCCGCGGCTTCTGGAATTCGCGGACAGCGAGATGGTCGAAGCGCTCTGTTATCACCTGCGCGACAGGCGAGTGACGCTGCGGCTGAACGAGGAGGTGGAAAGCGTCGAAGACACGGCCGAAGCGGGCGTGGTTGCGAACTTGAAAAGCAAAAAGAAAGTTTCCGGCGAAGCATTACTCTACGCCATCGGCAGACAAGGGAACGTCGACGAGCTGAATCTCGCCGCCGCTGGCCTCGAAGCGGATTCGCGCGGGCGCATCCTGGTAGATGCGGATTACCGCACCAAGCAGCCGCACATTTTTGCGGTCGGTGACGTGATTGGCTTTCCGAGTCTCGGCAGCGTCTCGATGGAGCAAGGCCGCATCGCAGCGGCAAATGCATTTGGAATGCCCATCAAATCGAACAAGGCGCTTTATCCCTACGGAATCTACACCATTCCTGAAATTTCTTTTATTGGCAAAACGGAAGAGCAACTTACCGACGAAGGCGTGCCGTACGAGGTGGGGATCGCCTACTTCCGGGAAATACCACGCGGACAGATTCGCGGCGACACCACTGGCCGGCTCAAACTCATCTTTGATCCAGATTCGAAAGCGCTGCTGGGCGTGCACATCATCGGCGAAGGCGCCTCGGAGTTGCTCCACATTGGCCAAGCGGTAATGGCGTTGAAGGGGACCATCGAATACTTCGTCGATAGCGTTTTCAATTATCCGACGCTCGCGGAATGTTACAAGACGGCAGCGTTCAACGGTCTGAACAAATTGGCGAAGTCGTAGTCGGGCCGAGTGAGAAGACCGGAAGACAAAACGCGAGATCATGGATGACAGGCAGGGAGAACATGCGCAGGACAGCCGGTGTACTGGTCATGGAACATATCGCAGTGGGGCTGGTCGAGGGCGACAAGGTCGTCGGGCCGCTTCGCAGGTATCCGGAAAAAGAAGATTCGGTGGACGCGTTGCTGTCCATGCCGGCGGACAAAATCACCGAGTGCATCCGGCAGGAACTCGAATCATTGGCGAAGGGAGAGAAAATTCACGCCATCGGATTAGGATTCCCCGGAGTAATACGCGATGGAATTGTGGAGGATTCGCCAAACCTCCATCAGGTGAAGGGATTCAACTTGCAAGGGGCTCTGATGGCCGCGCTGCGCTTGGATGGCAAGGAAGTTCCGGTTCGCGTCTTCAATGACGCCGACGCCATGGCGGCGGGAATTGCCGCAACGCGCGGCAAACTGCACCAACTGAACCGCGTGTGGACTCTGGGAAATGGCATTGGCTTCGGCCGCTATCCGTGGAGCGCAGGCGTTTGGGAAGGTGGACACTCCGTGGTGACGCTGGACCCTAAAGAACATTTTTGTGGCTGCGGCGGACGCGGACACCTCGAGGGAATCTTAGGATACCGCTCGATGAGACTTCGGTTTCTGGACATGGAGCCGGAAGAAGTTTTTGCCAACGCCAAAGCGGGCGACACGCGGTGTTCCGAATTTGTGACGCTGTGCCACCGCGCCCTCGCGGCTGCCACGGCAACAAGCATCCACATGGAAGGCCCCGGTCAGTTCTACATTACGGGACCGAATTCGAAATTCATTGATACCGGATTGCTCGAGAGAAACGTCCACGAAATGGTGAAGATGAGCCCGCTGCAGGGCAGCCGCTTTGAGGTGATTCCCTCAAATGATGATCTGGGGATTATTGGGGCAGCCGTCAACGCGGAACGCGCCGCGTTTCCTTCGTGAATTAACTCCACCCGGCTGAAGTACGCTCACGCCGAGCGTACCTGCCTTCGAACAGAAACTTACAGTACCTGCTGTGTATAAGGCGGCAGCGAGCTTGTCTGGCCAGCAACCACTTTCCAACCGCTCCCGCCATTGACATAGATGTGCATGACGCGCACCTGGCTGTTCACGTTCTGCCCTTTCACGATCGCGCGCGCGGACCACAGACAAGTGGCAACAGCCGTGTCTCGAAAAATGTGAATCCTGATATCCGAGGCGTTAAAAGCTTCATAACGAATTGCGGTCGACTGCACGGCGTTGATGAAGCCCGTCTTGTTCACCGATTCGCCCCGGGAAAGCGTGCCCGTGAAGTCATCGCTATAGACGCGCCGGAAGAACGTCCCGTCGCTCAACTGAATGGCGTGCGCCGCCTCTCGTTCCAGGTTGACAATCTCCTGCCGCTCCGTTTCCGGGTCCGTCGGCACCATCCGGCAGCGTTTGTAACACTCCCCCAGATACTCATCTTGCGGACTCCACGAAGGCGAGAGCGCCAGCCAAAACGTGAGCAAAACTGCGATCTTGTACATGCGGACAAACCTCCTAGCCAACACCGCGGCACTGCAGCGCGGTCCTCTTTCTAAGGTATACCGACGTTATATTGCCCGGGAGGAAAGATCGCCAAGCGTGTGATGTAATCGTGACGACGTGTGCGACGCAGTGATCGCGCGGCTAGAGGAATGCTCGACCAGTTATTTCAGGAGCAAAAGAGCCCCCTTGCAAGCGGCTCTCTTCTCACGCTGAGAACGTCATCTTCTCTTCGCTAAGATTACACGAGGCTCGCCAAATCAATCCGCTTCTCGGTTCGCAAAGATGTCGCCCCCTCCTGGTGACAGTGCTCAGAATTTGTAGATCAAATCCATGCCGAAGAAGAGCTGATTCCTGGCCTTTCCGTTGTTGTACGCCGCGAGATCCCAAGAGTGATCAAACCGAAGCTCAGGACGGATCATGATTGTCGTGCCGATATATCTGGTCGCATACAACGTGTTTTCCGTATATTTCGTGGCGAACCCGGTACGCTGCCCCTTCTTGTCGTCGAGTAAGTCAGAGCGGAACCCAAACATAAACTTGGAATTGACCTCGCGATTCAAATAGTTGACGACGGCGTATTCCGGCGCGGTGCAGCGAAGCGCTCCGACCCTGCAGAATGCGCCGTTTGCGCCGAGTTCTGGCGTGACAGGATTTGCGACGTTGCCAGCGACGTTCGGTACACCGGTTTCATACATGTACCAAACCTCCGTCGCGCTGTGCCACTTGCTGTTGAACTTGTGGTACCAGGTAAAGTCGTAGTCCTGCAGGTTGTTGTAGGCGTACTTGCCGTCGTTGATGCCGTTCGCGCAGCCATAAAAATTGTCGTTGTTGCTCTTTGTGGAATAATTCAAACAGAGAATACCTGACGGTTTAGCGTCAGTGGACCAAGGCGCAACATCGTGGCCAGCTGATAGGCCCAGCTGCACGATCCATTGTTTGTTCAGTTTGAGCGTGCCGTAGATCCCGGTGTCGGTGAAGGGATCGATCGTGTAGAGCAGCGAGTGCGTCATGTTGTAGTTGTTCGGCGCCAATTGCGCTTCGATTCCAGGAACCGAGAGGAACCGCCCGATTCTGATGTTAAGTCCGTCTTTGACTGGAAAATAGAGGTCAACGTACTCGAGTACGGGGTCGAAGCCGTACTGCCGATTGAACTTCAAAAGTTGCTGGCTGAAGTAATCCTTGGCTGTCGTGAACCGATAGTCGATTCCGTAAAACCCAGTGACATGGTATCCCCAGTCGAAATGGTCGGTCTGTACGGTGTCGGGCAGGCGTTCGATGTATACGACCGCTTGATTGAGTTCGATCTTGTTCGGGAAGATGTCGTAGGAGA
>Ga0307478_10000152_pt1 | contig 79884 bp, 84 predicted proteins | sample atmos_gasesECM4C_2_FD_203713 | JGI IMG/M metagenome (GOLD analysis project Ga0307478, IMG submission 203713) | Hardwood forest soil microbial communities from Morgan-Monroe State Forest, Indiana, United States - atmos_gasesECM4C_05 | ecosystem: Environmental > Terrestrial > Soil > Temperate...
TGGAGTCGATGTTTTGGGCAAAGTCCGAAGGCCTTCTTTCCGCGTGCACTTGCAAGAGGTCATCGAAGCGGAACCGGAGATTCTCTTGATCGCTCCTTGCGGGTACAGCGCACAGAGGGGAAGCGAGGAATATCGCTCGATCGATATTCCGGAGCAGTGGAATGCCATGCCGGCAGTTCGCAACGGCCGTGTTTACGCGCTGGAAGCGAATAGTTATTTTTCGAGGCCTGGTCCGCGGCTCGTTATTGGCGTGGAAACGCTCGCCAAACTTTTCCATCCCGCGGTGAAAGTTTCCCGAGAGGCGGAGAACGCCATTTTGCACATCCCTACCGGCGCACACGCTGCTCGCATGGCTTCAGCATAGATCCGCTTCTATCACGGAGATACTCGGCGTTGCTTGGAAGGTCAGAAAAAACATTCTAAGTGGCACGGGCTGCAACCGACCAACCATCCCTTGGCACCAACAATCCTTGCGAATTGCGCCCCTTGATGGAAGGACACCTGTCCTGGCGTACTGTTGACAATTCTTCTCCTATATATAAGATTCCTATATGTAAGGGAGAGCTCTATGATTGGACCGGGAATCAAGCGCGGCACGGCGGAACTGGCGGTGCTCAGCGTTTTGGAAGACGGGCCCGTACACGGCTACGAGCTGGCGCGGCGCATCGAACAGCAAACCAAGGGCGCCCTGCGCTTCACGCTCGCGGCACTCTATCCCATGCTTTACCGCATGGAGCAGCGCGGCTGGATTCGCGGCAGCTGGGAGATCAGCCAGCAAGGTCGGCGCCGCCGTTGCTATCGCCTTACACCGGCGGGAAAAACAAAACTTTCGCCGCTGCGCAAAGAATGGTCGGAACTTTTCTATGCGCTGCAGAGACTGACGAAGGTGACCCATGCGTGATTGGGAGGCGGTGGTCGAGCGGCAGCTAAACGGTCTCACGCTGGAGCCGGCGGAGAGCGCCGAAGTGATTGCGGAACTCGCGGCGCATCTTGCGGAGTCGTGCGAAGAATGGCGCCGGCAGGGAATGACGGAAGAAACCGCCGCGCGTCGCACTTTATCGCAAGTGGAAGATTGGCAGAAATTGCGCCGGCTGATTCAAACGTCCCGGAAAAAGGAGAACGTTATGACGAATCGCGTGAAGCAATTTTGGCTGCCTAGTTTGTTGACTCTTTTTTTGTCCATGGGCCTGCTCATGCTCGTACAGTTTTTTGGTCCCCAACCCTGGATCATCGCGCGGAAAAGCGCTTGGTCTCTCATTGCGCCGGTGGCGGTAGTGTATCTTCCTTGGCTGTTTTCGTTGCCTTTCGTTGGGGCCCTAGGGGCGTACTTCTCGAATCGAGCAGGTGGATCACAACGCGCCATGCTCTCTTCCATCGTTTTTCCGGTGCTGCCCTATTTGGCTTTTTTCCTGCTGGCGCTTCCCGTGACCGCCATCTTTCATGATGGCCTCGGGCACAACATCATGTTCCTGGCCTTGTTCGTCGGCTTATGCGCATGGGTGGTAGCCCCGGCCGCGGCGCTTCTTACCGGTGGAGCGTTAGTCCAGGTCTTTCTTTCACGACCGCTGGATTCCCGTCGAATTGCTAGCGGAGAGTGACCTGCTCCAGCGGCGATAGAAGGGAAGTCCCGCAAGAATCAGGAGTAGGCCAATGGAGGAGCGGCCGGGGCGGTCGATCCAGATGTTTACGGTGAGGGCCAGCGCTCCGGCCACGAAGAGGGCGGGGACCCAAGGATAGCCCCAGCAGCGATAAGGGCGTGGGAGATGGGGTTCGGTTTTGCGCATGCGAAACAGCGCTAGCACTGCCGAGCCGTAAAAAATCCAGGCGGCAAAAATGAAAAGATTGGTGAGCTCTTCGAAAGTTCCGGTGAGGGCCATCAGGCCAGCAAGTACTCCTTGAAAAATCAGGGAGCGTCCGGGCGTGCGGAATTGGGGATGGATGCCTTCGACGATCTTGAAAAAGATTCCGTCGCGGGCCATGGCATAGCCCACGCGCGCGCCGCTCAGCACGGAGGAATTCATCGAGCCGAGTGCGGAAATGACCATGGCAAGCGTGATCCAACTTGCGGCCGCGGCTCCTTTACTATGCGCAACGACATCGGAGGCGATGTGCTGGGAGGCGGCGACGGTATCGAAGGGCAAAACTTTCAGACACGCCGCGCTGAACAGCAAATAGATCACGGCGACAAATCCGACGCCGCCCACTAAGGCGCGGGGAAAATTCTTTTGCGGATTTTCCACTTCGGAGCCGACGAGATTTAAATCTTCCCAGCCGTCGTAAGCCCAGAGTGCGGCAGCCAGCGTGGCGAGAAACGCGCTGAAAATCGCGCCAGCGCCCATGCCCGCCGCCGGCCAGAAGGGTTGTGAACCGCTACCCTGAATGCTCGCTGGCGCGAACAAGGCCACGCCAATCACAATCGCTACCGAAGTGATCTTGATGGTGGTCAGAAAAACTTGGACCGCGCCGCCAAGCCGCACGCCCAAATAATTTACACCGGTCATGATTAGCAGCCAGACGACGGCGAGCGGCTGTGCCCAAGTGAAGACAAAATCGTAGGGCTTGATCCAGCCGGTGAGGCCGGGAACGGCGATGTGAACGGTGAAAAGTGGAACAGCGATGCTTGGAAGGAGAAAGCTGAGAAAACGCATCATGCCTGCGGCGATGGAGGCGAGGGAACTGGGGCGGCCAACGATCGAATGCATCCAGCCGAAGAGAAATCCATAGACGGGACCGAAGCCGCGGCGCAGATAGGCATATTCGCCGCCGGCCTCTGGAATCATGGAGCCCAACTCGGCGAAGGAAAAAGCGCCGAAGATGGAAAGAATCGCGCCGATGATCCAAGCCGCGAAAACGACGGAGACGCTGCGGCCTTCGCGGGCCATTTCCGCGGGCTTCAGGAAAATGCCGGTGCCGATCATGGTGCCGACAACGATGGCGGCCGAGGCCCACGCGCCCAGGCCGCGGACCAGTTCGAGACGTTTTTCGGTCATGTCACCTCATGCAAAGTTCTTCGGCATGGCATCGTTCTCGAAAGTTGGGGCGCAGCAGGCTGCGCCCTTACGGATGCGCGAATCGGCTCGTTAGCGAGCCGACGAAAAGTGTGACTAGCGCGCCGAGCATGAAATACCACGTATACGCCACGCTCGTAAATTGAAATACACATAAAACCGCGGCGAGTCCCGCAATCATTCCGGCCAAGGCGCCGCGCGCGTTGGCGCCCCGGTCAAACGTGCCAAGAAGAAACAGACCAAGCAGGCTGCCGAAAGGAAGCGAGGCGACGGTTAACCCCGTTTCGAGCAGCGGGCCCCACTTCACCAAGCCGAAGCCCATCAGCACCAAGCCCCATACCAGCGTCATGCCGCGGGAGAGGCGCATGAAGCGGGCGGGGTCGGCGCTTGGCCCGCGCAGTTTTGCAAAATCGAGCACGCTGGAAGCGGCCAGAGAATTCAATGAGCCGCTGGCGTTGGACATGGCCACGGCCACGATCGAAGCCAGCAACAGGCCGGCTAGTCCGACGGGCATCTCGCGCACTAGAAAGAGTGGCAAAATGCGGTCGGTGCGCTCGCCGGGCGCCAAGAGCGGGGAGTGCAGCGCGAACACATAAAGGAGCACGCCAATCAGCAGAAACACGGTGAATTGAATAAGCACGATAAAGCCGCTAGCGAGCAGGGCGCGGCGGCTGTCGCGCTCGCTCTTCGCCGCGAGCAGGCGCTGCACGATGATTTGGTCGGTGCCGTGGGTGGCCATGGTGAGAAAGGCGCCGCCGATGAGTCCGGACCAGAAGGTATATTTGGTGGCGAGATTCCAGGAAAAATCGAGGAGTTGAAGTTTGTGACCGGCCAAGGCGGCTACTTGCCTCACTTCGCTCCAACCGCCGGGGATGCGGTGCAGTAAGACGAAAAACGTGACCGCGCTTCCGGTGAGGTAGAGCAGCAGTTGCGCCACGTCCGTCCAAATAACCGCTTTCATGCCGCCTTCAAAGGTGTACAAGACCGTGAGCGCCATGACGATGAGGACGGCCAACTTTTCTGATGTTCCAAGGACCACGCTGACTACCAGGGCGATGGCCGAAACGCGGACGCCTTCGGCAATCGCGCGGGTGATCAAAAAAGTGCTGGCGGCGACGGCGCGCATCTTTTCGCCAAAGCGTTTTTCGATTAGCGCGTAGGCAGTGAAAAACTCGCCGCGAAAATATCCGGGAAGGAGCAGTAGGACGATGAGAACACGTCCGGCCAGGTAGCCGAACACCAATTGGAGAAAGGTGAGATTTCCGCTGTAGGAAATGGCTGGCGCGCCGATGATCGTAAGCGTGGAGGTTTCGGTGGCGACAATGGAAAACGCCAGCGCCCACCACGGGGCGGTGCGGCCGCCGAGAAAATAGTCCGTGGCGTTTTGCTGGCCGCGGCGGAAGCGCATGCCCAGCGCGGTAACGCCGAGCAGGTAAGCGATGACGATGGCCAGGTCGAGTGGGTGAATGCGCATCAAGTGGCTTTTCCCGGGCGCCTTCGAGATGCCGAAGAAAAGTGCGTCGAGGATAGTGGCCTGCTGTTGGCTCGTCAAGAAGCGACTAGACAGAAGCGACTAGACAGAAGCGACTAGACCGGTGTCAATACTTTCGCAACGTCGTTTCGCAATCTCGGTGCGCCGGGACGATTTCAATTTGCAAATTTTCACGTATGCTCTTGGCATGGATTTCGTTCTCGGCGTTGATGGTGGCGGTACGAAGACAGAATGCGTGTTGATGGACGCGGCGGGGAAAATCGTGGCGCGGAGTTTTTCTGGGCCTTCGAATCCTTACCGCGTGGGCGTGGAATTGGCTTCGCGCGAAATTGCGAAAGCTGCGGAGCTTTGCTTGCGGGAGGCGCGAGTGGAACGAAATGCGGTTGCCGCGATCGGCGCCGGATTGGCGGGCACAGGGGATCCGGCGCTGAAAGAGGGGATGCGCGCGTCAATGGAAAAAGCGTTTCCCGGCGCGGCCGTCAGAATTTTTACGGATTTGGAAGCGGCGCTGGCGGCCACTGGGGAAGGCCCGGTGATCGTGCTTGTGGCGGGAACGGGATCCGCGGCGATTGGTCGAAACGGGCAGGGACAAATCTGGCGCACCGGGGGACAAGGCCCGAGACTGGGCGACGATGGGAGCGCATTTGACATTGGGAGCCGGGCAGTTGCGCGAGCGATGAAAGAACGCGAGCGGAAAGAAACGGAGTCCGTGCTGGGAAGTGAAATTCTGAACCAACTGGGTTATGCGTCGTGGAAGGAACTGCAAGAGCGCGCCAGCCAGAAGCCGGACAGCGTTTTTCCTTTGGTATTTCCCATCGTGGCGGCGGCGGCTGATGCCGGCGATCCGTCAGCTTGCGAGATTTTGGTGCAAGCGGCGGGGGAATTATCCTCATTAGTGAACGTGGTGGCGGAGCATTCGGGCCAGGGACGGGAAAAGATTATGATTGTGAAAATGGGGGGGACGGTGGGCCGGAGCGCTTTTTTCGATGCGCAACTTGACGCGGCATTGAAGCGCATTTTACCCCAGGCGGAAATCGGCAGTTTGCGGATGTCCCCCGCGGAGGCGGCGGCGCGCGCCGCACGACATTGAAATGGCGGGAGAACCATCAGCGCAGGAGCGCGCCCTAGTCGCCACGGGCGAAGAACTTGCGATTCTGCTGCATCACGCGTCGGCGGAGGTGCTGCGCGCGCTGCTCGACAATCCGGCGATGGACGAAGCGCATGTTTGTCTGTTGCTGGAGCGAAAAGATCTTCGGGCCGAGATTCTCGAGGAAGTAACGCGGCGCAAAGCCTTGCTCAAGAGTTACCGCGTGAAGCGAGCGCTGGCGTTTCATCCGCGCACGCCACGGCTGGTGAGCTTGCGGCTTCTCCGCGACCTTTATTTGATGGACTTGGTGCAAGTTGCGATTTTGCCGGGAGTTTCCGCGGAACTGAAACGCAACGCCGAAGAGCAACTGCTGGCGCGCTTGCCGCAGCTTCCGCTGGGCCAGAAAATCACGCTGGCGCGGCGCGGCCCAGCGCGGGTGGCCGGCGCGTTGCTGACGGAGGGGCATGCGCAAGTTGTCTCGGTCGTTTTGGATAATCCTTATATGACGGAAGCGCAAGTGCTGAAGGTGCTTTCGCGCGAAAAGCTGCCGATCTCCGTTATTCCGGCGATTGCCAGCCATCGCAAGTGGTCCAGCACTTACAACGTGCGGCTCGCGCTGGTACGCCAGCCGGCGGCACCGCTGGCTACGATTCTCGTTTATCTTCCCGAGCTCACCGTTGCTGACCTGCGGGAATTGGCAGCGCCCGGAATCGTTCCGGAAAACCTGCGCAAGTATCTGCAGGCCGAGGTGCAAAGGCGCATGCGGTCCGGCGAAAAAGCGGGAAGCGGGGGAGTGGCAGCCAAAGATCCTGCGGCACCAAATTCGAAGTAAGTGTCTACATCATCTTTGTAATGTCTAAATTGTGACGTACGGGGCTCTCTCGCAACGAAAAACAGGTTGCCGGGAACAAAACATGCGCTTCCGGCGTCGTAGGTATTGTGGGGAAAGAAGGCGTATGCTGGCAACCGAGAACGGCGATTTCGTCCGAGCGCCGAGGTACGTCATCCCTGGCAGGGGGCCGCACCAGATTTATGGGCAGTGGGGATCATCCGGCTCGGCGAGTGGACCGCCGCTGGGCACCGCGTTACTCGTTCCGTGCCGACCTCGAGATCGAATGGGGCTCCGCGGTGCTTCGTGGAAATACGCGCGACATCAGCTCGAGCGGGATGTTTATCGAGGCGGTCGATACGTTGTGGGTGGGCGCGGGCTTTACCGCGCGGCTGGGCCTCGAGCGTCCAGTAAGGCTGGACTGTTTCGTAAAGCGGATCGAGCCGGGGAACGGTATGGGCGTGTCCGTCGCGGTTTCGGAATCCGAAAGCCAGAAACTTTTCCAGGACCTGCTTTCCTCTCTCTCCAACACCGGTTCTTGATCCCGTCTTATACTAAATCCGATGACTCGCTGCCTTGACTGCGGTTCCGAGAGGATTGCCGACCAGTGTCCTTCTTGCGGTCTGACGTCCGCGGCGGCGGAAGTGATGTTCCGGCGGCGGTTGTGGAAGCGCACGGCAGTGTTTCTTGTGGGGTCGCTGATATTTCCTTACGCCAGCCAGTTTTTTCCGCCGCTCGATCTGGACCTGATGTTGGTATTTTACGGAATAATTTTCTTTGTGGCGCTGGCGATCGCCGTTGTACTGGACCGTCGCGCGCAAAATCGCCGGGAACTCGAAATACTTAAGCGCATCTATTACGGATTCATTCCGCTACCGTGGATTCTATCCGCGACACTGCTGGTGAACGGAGCGCTGGATTCAAGAGAAAAGGTGACCTACCACGCCACCACCGTAGACAGCCGGTACAACATGACGGGTATCGTGCGAGGGACGCGCCGCCTGTTTGTGCATTCGTGGCGGGAGGGGCAGAAAATTGAGCGCTTGGCGGTAAATTCCGATGACTACGACCGATTTCGCGCTGGTGACTCGGTGAATGTGGGGGTCAAATCGGGGGCCCTCGGCGTCCCGTGGTACTACGGGGTGTATCGGCGCTGAACGGGGTAGTCAGTGATTTGTCAGTTCGCAGTTATAAGTTTTAAGTTGCGGAGAGGAGAACTCAGGAAGGTGCCAGCGAGGGCTCTTTCTACGTCCGCTAGCGTTTGAAACCTCGGCAGTAGGGGCACTTAGTAGACCGGTTTGCCGTTGACTTGGAGGGGGAGCTGCAGTTCTAGGAAGTGCCCGTCCTTGCCGAGGCGAAATTTCACCAGCTCCATGCTGCGGAGGTCGCGCGTTTTCCAATCGGGAGTTTCCATGGGCTGTCCGGGCTTATCGGCGGGGGACCATTCGACGCCTTCGCCATGCGGCTGCACCGTTTGCGGGTCGATTTCATAGACCTCTTGCTCTTTTAAATCCACCAACAAGTAGCGTTTCCATAGATGCACGAGCAGTAGGCCTTTTTTCTCGGTGTGATAGATATTCCAAGCCCTCGGAGCCTCATCGTTGAAGCGCACAATGGCAAATTCCACGGACTTCCAAAGCTTCTTTTCGCTCGCGGGTGCTTGAGCTCGGAGGGACAAGGCGCAGCTGGCGACAAGAACAGTGGCAAGTATCGCCGACAACCTTCTGCTTCTCAATTCCTGACCTCACTGAACGATTTGTCGAGGAGCTTGATGGCTTCATCGACGTCGGGCTTGGTGGTGTTAAGCATGGGGGCCAAGCGCAGGGTGTTGCCATAGAGGCCGCCTTTGCCGATGAGCAAGCCGTTCTGGCGAGCTCGCTCCATCACTTGCGTGGTGGCTTCGGTAGCGGGCTCTTTGGTGTTGCGGTCTTTCACCAATTCGAGCGCCTGCATGAGCCCCATGCCGCGGACATCGCCGATGAGCGAATGCTTGGCTTGCAACTCTTCCAGCTTGGCGCGGAAGTACGAGCCGACGACGTCAGCGTTTTCAAGTAGGCTTTCTTCCTCAATCAGCTCGATGGTGGCTTTGGCCGCCACGCTGGTCACCGGATTGCCGCCGAAGGTGGCGATGTTCGCGCCCTGGAACCCACCGGCGATTTCCGGAGTGGTCACGGTCAATCCAATCGGAACGCCATTGGCCATGCCTTTCGCGCTGGTGATCATGTCCGGGATGACTTCCCACTTCTCGATGCCAAACCATTTTTTCCCGGTGCGTCCCCAGCCGGTTTGCACTTCATCGGCGATAAACAGGGCCCCATATTTTTTTACGATGCTGAAGACCATCTTGAAGTATTCCTTGGGTGGAGTGATGAATCCACCGACGCCCTGAATCGGCTCGGCGATAAATGCGGCGATGTTGCCGCTAGTCCCAGTTTGAATCAGGTTTTCCACGTCTCCCGCGCAGGACACTTCGCAATCGGGATACTTCAAGTGCAGCGGACATCGATAGCAATAGGGATTCACGGCATGGGAGATGCCCACGCTGACGACGCCGGCTTTGCGATACGGCGCGTGGGCAGTGACGGCTTTGGCCAGTGCGGACCCGCCCGCATAAGCGTGCCGCAAGGCCACCACATCGAAACTGCCGGTGGACATGCGCGCGAGCAGAATGGCGGCTTCGTTGGCCTCCGTGCCGGAGTTGGTGAAGAAACTAGACTGCAGGTTGCCAGGAGTGATCTGCGCGATTTTTTCGGCGAGGGCCACGATGTGTTCGGTGGGGTAGAGTGTGGAAGTGTGCTGCAGCCGGTTGACCTGCGCGCTCACCTTGCTGGAGATCTTCGGGTTGCAGTGGCCCACGGAGACGGTCAGGATGCCACCGAAGAAATCGAGGTACTTGTTGCCTTCCACGTCCCAGAGATGTTGCATTTCGCCGCGGTCAGCCACGAGCGGTTGCTGGAAATAGTTGGTCACCGAGGGCCATAGATATTTTTTGTGCTTGGCGACGGCTTCCTCGCTGCGTGAGCTGCGAGCGAGTTGTGAGACGGGAACGAACGGCGCAGGTGTGGTCACGGATGAGTCCTCTGGAGGTCGATAGGGTGTTCTCAGTGTACGACGTGCCCTGGAAGGCGGCAAGGCGTGGCGGGAGGAGGCCGCAATGGGCGAGCGCTGCCAGCGGAGCACCGGATTTGAGCTTGACCTGGGGCGGCGTTCTACATGGCCCCGTCGTAGTACTACCTGTGCAATTTTGAACAGACAGGCGCGGGGTCAAACCCTATAGTTTTCTCGAGGTAACACTGACTAAGCCGGGGGGCAGTTTGGCGCGGAAGAACTGCCTCCCCGGTGCTGAAGCCGCTCTTTCCTGTCGTGCGGTTTAACATGGAACAAGTCGACCGAGCTTCGGCCACCGACGACCAATTAGGACTCCGGCGAAACCACCTGCAAGCCCTGTTCGTCCATCGCTTCCCGGAAGAAGTCAAACACTGCTTAAATGAACTGAAAAAGGCGCGATTTACGGTGCGCGCGGACACAGTGGTGACGCCCGAGCAGTTTGCACAACGGCTTCGCGCAGAGGATTTTGACTTGGTTGTAGCCGAGCACCCTGCCCCCGATTGGCAAGAATCGCAGGTACTGGAAATTCTTCGCGACCTGAAAAAGGACATTCCGGTCATCCTTTTGGTCTACGATTTGCAGCGGGAAGCCAGCGCGAAGCTTATCCTGGCAGGTGTTTCCGATTGCATCGAGTTGGATAGGATCAGCCATTTGCCGGTGGCGGTGCATCGAGTTCTGGCGGACAAAACCTTGCGGCAGCAACGTGACCGCGCCGAGAACGAGTTGCGGCGATCGGAGGCGCGTTATCGCGCACTAGCAGGAAATCTAAGCTACGGAATTTGTCGTTGCGGCCTCGACGGCGGCTTTTTGGAAGTGAACGAAGCGATGGTAAAAATGCTCGGCTATGATTCCCGAGAAGAACTGCTGACTTTGCGATTGGCGCGCGAAATTATTCAGGATTCCGCCAAGCGCGCGCAATTGCTTGGCCAGCCGACCGCGGATGCTCCTGTCCGTCCCATGGAGATCGAATGGGAGCGCAAGGACCATACCATCGTGAACGTCCGGCTTAGCGCGCGAGAAGTTCTGAACGAGCAGGACCAACTGGACGCCTACGAGGTCATCGCCGAAGACATTACGCAGCAACGCGAGCTGGAGGATCGCCTTCGCCGCCTAGCCACCAGCGATTCGCTGACCGGGCTGGCCAACTATCGACACCTCGTGGATGTTCTTGACGCGGAAATCAAGCGCAGCAGCAGGACGAACCGGGAGTTTGCTTTGCTGTTTTTTGACATGGACGCTTTGAAACGAATCAACGACCGTTATGGACATATGGTCGGTGGCCAAGCGCTCTGCCGGCTGGCGGATATTTTAAGTTCTTGCTGCCGGACGATCGATACTCCAGCGCGCTTTGGCGGAGACGAGTTTGCCGTGGTCTTGCCGGAGACCAACGCCAGGAAAGCCCACCAGGTAGCTCACCGTATTTGCACCAGCGTGGCCAAAGACAACAATGGACCAAAGATTTCCGTGAGCATGGGCATGGCCGTCTATCCGCGAGACGGGGAGACCATTGAGAAACTCTTGCGCCAAGCCGATTCGGCACTTTACGCGATGAAGCAGCAAAAGGAATTGGTCACGCAGTCCAGACGCGCTGCCGGCGGGCAGTAGTTTTTTTGGCAGCCTGTCGTGACCTCGATTCGCGCGCAAGGGACAAAAATGGCCCTGCGGCGTTTACCAATACACCTGGCTCCTGTTCCAAATGGAACGGAATCGCTACGGCGTTTGAATCATTATGGTGGCATGCCTAGAACCAGAGCCATTAAAGGGTTAGGCCATGGCACCCTTGCCCGCGTCAAAAAAGAATTGGCGAAGTCGCGCGTGGCCAAGTCCGCGCGGGAAAAATATTCGAATCTTGGCACAATTGCGCCAATGGGCAAGGTAAGAAAAGGGAGTGGGCACGGAGAAATAAAAGCTCCCATGAAGCGCGGGCTTTGAAAAACGAACCGGCTTGCAAACCGCCCTTTATCGACCCGATAAAAGTCATTTATTGTGATTTTCGACTTTGTTAAAATGTGAATCAAGCGGTGAGGTCATGAAAAGAATCGCGAGTTCACGCAGAAAAAAATCCAAGCCTAAACCTCAAGAACACCCACCCTTCGACGTAAAGGCTTTTCTCCATTCTGCTGGCGTGGCGCGAAAGGTCGAGGAGTTTCGAAAGTCCCAGAAGATCTACGCGCAAGGCGATCCCGCCACGAGCGTCATGTACATTCAAGAAGGCGGAGTAAAACTGTCGGTTGTCAATGAAGTTGGCAAGGAAGCGGTGGTGGCGATACTAGGCCCCGGGGATTTTGTCGGAGAAGGCTGCCTGGCGGGTCAGGAATTTCGCATGGGGACGGCCACCGCGATCACTCCCACGACCGCAATGGTCATTGAGAAAAAAGAGATGATGCGCTTGCTGCAAGCCGAACATGCTCTCTCCGACCGCTTCATTTCTTACATTCTTACGCGCAACATACGAATCGAAGAGGATTTGATCGATCAGCTCTTCAACTCCAGCGAAAAACGCCTGGCGCGGACGCTATTGCTGCTGGCGCGTTATGGCAGCGAGTCCGAACCGCAAACGGTGCGCCCCAAGGTTTCCCAGGAGATGCTGGCGGAGATGATTGGCACGACGCGTTCGCGGGTCAACTTTTTTATGAATAAATTCAGGAAACTGGGGTTCATTCGTTACAACGGCGGACTGCAGGTGCACAGTTCTTTGCTAAATGTCGTCTTGCACGAGTAAATCGCGCCATTAGGCCACGGCAGCTCCGGCTCGGGGAGTCATGGATTCGGAAAGAATCCAGTCGACCGCCTCGTGGACATCCCGGAAGACACGGATTCCGTTCTCACCCTCGTTTTCTCGAAGTATTTCGAACATCCGTCCGAATCCGTAAACGAGGTCAGAGGAGGCGACTATGGCTCGGCGGGATTGCGGGGAAAAAACATTTCTTTCCGCAAGTTTGCGAATATCATCGGCTGCCATACTGGACAAATTGACCCCGGTTAAATCTAGGAGTTGAGAGAAACAAGGATCGAAGTCCGGATCCTTCAGCAGTTTTTCCTGGTGCGCCATTCCGTCGGCTACGGTTAGCTGATCCCCGCCGGTCGAGATCACCCGACGGTGTTTCTTATCTATCTCGTAACTGGCCGGCTTCTCGTCCCTCCGGTCTAGCAGCCAGGGTAGGTAGGACCAGTAGCATACGACCATCCGGCGTCGCACATACCCGGATTGGTCTTTCAGGCAACGATTCCGCAACGAGCGCAACGAGCGTTCTGAGGTGGAATTAAGTAGGTTTAGAGTCTATGATGTGCTGGGCGATCGACCCGCAAGCGCATGGTGCCCGGCAACCCTTTTCATCGACCCGCGACCTCCCCATCCAGGAGATTGACATCCCGCGTTTCTGTGCCTGGAGATGTTTGGGTGTACTGGCAGTGCCAGGGACGCGAGGATGTCTCCAGCGTGCGGGACATGAGCGTGGGAGGATTGTTCATCGAGACTGCCGAACCAAAGGCCGAGGGCGTCTTGACGAGACTTCATTTTCTGGTGCAAGAAGGGCAGATCCGCGCCGACGCCGTCGTGAGACATGCGAAAACCGGCGTTGGGCTAGGCTTGAAATTCGTCGCCTTGAACGAGCAAGACGGACCGAAACTTGCCGCTTTGCTGACTAGGCTTCGGGCCGCCCAGCATTCCCTCAAGAAATCGTAACTCAAAGTTACCGGAGATGAGCTCGCGCGCTTCCTTTCGAGGAGCGTCGGCCGCTCGGCGATAGCATCCACCCCGTGAATTGTGCTTTCGAACCATGACGCCAGCAAGCATTCGTCTCCGTCTCGCTATTCCCGAAGATATTCCGCAACTGCGCGAACTGATTGACAAGTCCGTGCGCGGATTGCAAACGCTGGACTACTCGCCGGCGCAAATCGAAGGCGCGCTCCAGACTGTTTTTGGCGTCGATAGCCAGCTCATCGCCGACGGAACCTATATTGTGGCAGAAACGGGCTCGAGCGCAGCGCAGCAAAGTGATTCAATGGGCCCGCCAGGCGAGTCGATGATCGTCGGATGCGGTGGATGGAGCAAGCGCAATACACTCTACGGCAGCGACCAATGGACGGGGCGCGAGGATTCCTTGCTCGATCCGCTTCGCGATGCCGCAAAGATTCGTGCTTTTTTCATCCATCCGGAGTGGGCGCGGCGCGGAGTGGGCAGCATGATTTTGCAGGCTTGCGAGGATGCAGCGAGGTCCGCGGGATTCACGCGCTTTGAGATGGGTGCCACGCTGACCGGGGCGAAGCTGTTCGGCGTAAAGGGCTATGTGGCCGTGAAACCTATTGCGATTCCACTGGTGAATGGTGAGTCGCTCCCGGTGATTCACATGGAGAAGCAGGCCTGAGGGGGAAGCCGCTGCCGAAGGTCTTCGCGCACAGGTCAGAAACTCGCTGTATTGCAGGGAAAAACAAAAGGGTTATCCAGAGAAGGGCACAGTTTTAGATCCGTTGGTAGCCACTTCCTTCGTCTGTAAGATTCTGCTTGACTCTGACGTTACGTCAGGGTTGAACCTCGTTGCGGAAGGGAGTTCCCGGTGAACAAGTTGTATCGCGTGCAGGAATTTGCCGAACTCGCCGGAGTGACCGTTCGCGCGCTGCACCACTACGACCGACTGGGGTTGCTGAAGCCCGAGCGCACCGAAGCAGGCTATCGTTTGTATAGCTTAGGCGATTTCGAGCGCCTCGAGCAGATCGTGGCCCTCAAGTTCCTGGGGATTCCTTTGAAGCAGATCAGGACGCTCTTCCACCGCGAAGCTCCGGTGTGGCCCGCAGCGCTGCGCCGGCAGCGCATCGTGCTTGAGGAGAAACGCCGGCTCCTGGATAGCGCCATCAACGCCATCCGGGAAGCCGAACAAACGATGCGGCCCGGCAAGCGGCCTGACTCTGCGGTTCTGAAAAAAATCATCGAGGTGATCGAAATGCAAGACAACCTGGACTGGTCAAAGAAATATTACAGCGAAGAAGCGCAAGCCAAGATCGAGGAGCGCAAACAGTTGTGGTCGCCGGAAAACCAGGAACGCTGGTCGAAGGAATGGTTAGACCTGTTCCGCGATGTGGAAGCGGCGCTCGGCGAAGATCCGGCCAGCGCCAAAGCGCGGGCTTTGGCGGCGCGCTGGAAGAAGCTGGTGGAGGGCTTCACCGGCGGCGATCCGCAAATCACTGCGGGCCTCGGCAAGATGTACCAAGACCGCGGCAACTGGCCGGCCACCATGCAGCAGCGCATGCAGCCGTTCGGCAATAAAAAGGTGTGGGAATTCATCCAGAAAGCCTTCGCTGCCGGAAAGGCTTAGAGCTTTTTCAACGCTCGGCGGAAAGTCAGCGCCAGGTGATAGGAACGTTTTCAGTCCCACTCCCTGGCTACCCTTTGCTCGGGCTTGGCGGATTCTTATCAAATCTCTCGAACACCCCAGCGAGTTCCAGCAGTTTCCTACGCCGGAAGGCTCCGGCAGGTATAATGCCGCGTTATGAATTCAGCGGACTGGCTTCTGCGGCGGACTTACGGGGCGCTTAAGCGCGTATTTCCGAGATGCGGCGTAATTTCGCAGGCGATTGCCTTTAATCTTTTTCTGGCGTTTTTCCCGACGCTGCTCATTGCCGTGGCTTTGGCGACCAGCAGGATTGGCGGCCGCACGAGCTTGTTCGAACTAATTGGGGATCTTACGCAGTTTTTGCCGCCCGGAAGCCAGGGCATCGTTTCGGAATTCCTGGTGAAGCGCGGACCGGATGCCTGGAAGATTGCGGCGCTGGGCTGGACCGGAACCTTGCTGGCTGGCTCCCAGGTGATGAAGTTGGTGATGCATGGAATTCACACCATCTATGGAGACACGGAGGAGCTCAACTTTCTGCACCGGCAAGTTCGCGGCTTGCTGCTGCTGCTGGTCACGATGGCTCCGCTCTTGGCGGCGGCCATCCTCGGTATCCTGGGTAGGCCGCTGCGCCGATGGATTGCCCATGAAGTCGGTAAGCACACCATCCTGCAGGGATGGTGGAGTATCTTTTTCCCCGCCGCGACGATCCTGCTTTCCATGATGGCACTGACGGTGATTTACCGCGTGGCGCGGCCTCGGGAGGACAGCATGCGCAACGTTCTGCCCGGTGCCATGGTCGCGACGTTACTATGGTGGCTGGTGGATGTGCTGTTTGGCATTTATGTGCGCCGCGTGCCGTACAGCGTCGTGTATGGCGGCCTCGCCGCCGTCATCGGCTTGATTATTTGGATGCAGCTTTCCGCCGTGATTGTTTTCCTCGGCGCTGCGTGGAACGCGGAGATGGCGGAGAGCCGCAAAAGAGTGCGAGCCTATGCATGAACAGATTGTCCGCGTGGAATGCTATTCCCGATATAAGGCGGGCGAGCGTCCCTCGCGTCTGAAGCTGAAGGACAGGGCCAGGGAAGTCGTGGCCATCGAGGACCGCTGGTATTCCCCGGGAGCGACATACATTCGCTTGCTCTTGGACGATGGCGACCGTTACGTGGTTCGCCATGAAGAAGCGCAAGACGTCTGGACTCTGGCCGGATATCGGGCAGATCGGGCAGTCGGGCAGTAGATGATTGACACCAAAATTGTGTCAAGCGTATAGTCAAATCACCTGGTAGCAAAGCATCCCGTGGCTTCGTCTCTCCCAGGCTTCGCAGACTGTGCAGGATGTGGGTTTCTGAAGGGCAGGATGTTCGATTCACTGCTATTCCCCGGGTTCCGCACCGCCATTTTGGTAGTTTCAGCTTGCTGTGTGTCGGTTTCCGCTAGCCACCTCTCCGCACAGACTCCCCCGCCGCCTGCAGCGCCACCGGATGCACCCGCGAAAACAGAGGCAACGGCGAAAGAGCCCGCGGCTGCCCAAAACGAGGAAGTCTCCAGCCACGATACCCCGGCCACTTTCAAGGTGCGTGTAAACCTGGTGCTGGTCCGCGTGGTGGTTCGCGACGCGAAAGGCAATATCGTCCCCAATCTCAAGAAGGAAGACTTTCAGCTCTTCGACAACAAAAAGCTTCAGACAGTTTCTTCGTTCAACGTGGAAACGCCGGAAACTCGCACGGCTTCGGCTTTGGCATCAAAAACTTCGGAGGCTTCTTCGTCAAGCGCGGATGTTGCCGGGGGCAAAGCTGTTGTTCTGCCGCAGCGATTTGTCTCCATGGTCTTCGATGACGTCCATCTTTCGATGGAAGATGCCGTATTCGTTCGCGATTCGGCAAGTCGTTTCTTCGAGTCCACTGCACCCAGCGATCGCGTTTCGCTGAACACGACCTCCGGCCAATTGACGCAGGAATTCACCGATGATCGCGGCAAGCTCGCCAACGCCTTGCTGGGAATCCTGCCGCGTTCCGTATCCGCACAGATTCACCAGTGTCCTGACGTGAATTATTACCAAGCCGACTTGATCGTGAACAAGAACGACGTGCAAGCAATGGCGGTGGCCGCGGCAGACGCGCTCCAGTGCGCGTTTAACGGCGATCCCAGGATGATGGCGGCGGCTCAGAGTTTGGCGCAATCCCAGGCCACTACCACGCTGGCGCAGGGAGATAACGAAACAGAGTATTCCTACAGACATTTGGAAGAAGTCATACGGCGCTTGGCAAGCATGCCCGGACAAAGAGTGCTAGTTCTGGTATCGCCTGGATTTCTCTCCACGACTCTCCAGTCCGAAGCCTCCGAAATAGTGGATCGGGCGACTCGCGCTAATATCGTGATCAACACGATTGATGCGCGCGGCCTCTACGTTCCCGACGTGATGGGGGATATCGCCAATCCGCCACCGACCCAGAGCCCCAGTACCGGCGGCTTCAAGACTTCTTATCGTGTGGCGGCGCAATTCGCGCAAGAAGATGTTCTGGCGCAGTTGGCCGATGGAACTGGCGGAAAGTTCTTTCACAACCGCAACGACGTGGATGAAGCCATGCGCCAGGCGGGCGCGGCGCCGGCGTATTCCTACTTGCTTGGATTCTCGCCGCAAAACCTGAAAATTGATGGTCGGTTCCACACCCTGAAAGTCACCCTTGCCAATGGCAGCAAGGAAAAACTGGAAATCCAGGCACGGCACGGTTACTTCGCGCCCAAGACGCTCATGGACCCCGCGGAATCGGCAAAACTGGAGATTCAAGAAGCTTTGTTCTCGCAAGACGAGATTCGCGATCTGCCGGTGGAGTTCCAAACACAGTTTTTCAAAAAGGATGATGCGCAAGCGCGTTTAGCGGTCCTAACGCACTTCGACTTGAAGGGCATCCACTTCCAGAAAGCGCTGGGGCGCAACAACGATCAATTGACGATCGTCACCGGCCTTTTCGACGAGAATGGAAATTTTGTCACCGGCCTTTCCAAAACCGTGGACATGAAGCTGCTTGATACCACCTACAACAAACTGAGCCGCTCGGGTTTCACCGTCAAGAGCAGTTTCGACGTGAAGCCGGGCACCTACCTCGTGCGCTTGGTGGTTCGAGACGGCTTGGGAGCGCAGATGGCGGCCCGTAACGGGGCCGTGGTTATTCCTTATTGAAGTGGCTTTTTGAAGTGAAGGTCAGTGTGGTGGGGGAAATATGAACACGCTAATAAGTCTCAAGCGAACAATTCGACTCACTGTGTGGCTAGCTGCCGGAACGATGTGTGCGCTTCCTGCACCTGTGCGCGGGCAGGACCAGCCGCCTGGGCCAACGCCACAGGCGGCCGCACCCGCGGAGCAGGCTTCAGGCGTCATGATCAAGAAGGAGTCCAAGCTGGTGCTCGTCGACTCCGTGGTGACGGACAAGAAGGGCAACTACGTCCGCGACCTGACCCAGAATGATTTCAAGGTCTTCGAGGATAACAAGGAGCAGCAGGTTTCTACTTTTTCCACCGGCGCGGACGCGGCGACCCAAACCAACGGACAACGCCGGTATTTGATTTTGTTTTTCGACAACGCGACGATGGGCCCGCCGGAGCAGATCCAGGCAAGAGGCGCGGCCGCCAAATTCATCGCGGCGAACGCCGGCCCTGATCGCTTGATGGCGGTTGTGGATTTCGGCGGCGCGCTGCGCATCGTGCAGAATTTTACGGCCAACCCGGATGTGCTCCGCGCAGCGGTATCGGGAATCAAGAATTCGTCGGTCGATCCAAACGCGCCTGCTTCCGACGCGTCTGTCACCGTCGCGTCGACAAGTCTGCCTTCGTTTGGCCCGGCCCTCGGCAACGCCGAAGCGGATTTTGGAGCGCGCAGCATGTTGCTGGCGATCCGCAGTTTAGCGAAAAATCTCCGGACGGTCCCGGGCCGAAAAATGGTGGTGCTGTTTTCCGGCGGGTTCCCGCTGACCCAGGAAAGCCAATCGGAATTGACGGCCACGATTGATGCTTGCAACAAGTCGAATGTGGCCGTTTACGCGCTGGACGCTCGTGGCTTGGTGGCGCCCACTCCTGGTGGAAGTTCCCGCAGGAGCGCAACCACGGGCAAGGCTCAAGCTGCTGCAAACCACGTTCCCGCGAGAAAAACTTCTAGCCGCCCGCATCTGGTCCTCGCAGCTTATCCGCCCATGGCTATGCCTGATCCACAGAGACCGGGTGGTGGCGGCGGTGGTGGTGGTGGTGGTGGTGGGACAGGTGGAGGCGGGGGCGGCGGTCGCGGCGGCGGCACAGGAGGAGGCACTGGTGGAGGTGGCGGTAAGGGCGGGTCTGGAGGAAGTGGGGGCACCGGAGGCGGCGGCAAAGGCGGCACCGGCGGAGGCACAGGTGGTGGCGGATCCCGTGGTGGCGCGGGCACTAGCGGCAATCCCTCCTCTAATAATTACAACAATTCGCCCTACAACCAGCCGCGAACCATCGTGCCGCCATTCCCACCTTCGGCTTCGACCAACCAGCAGATTTTGGCCGCTCTGGCAGAAGGAACGGGGGGTTTCACCATTTTCAACACCAACGATTTGCTGGGCGGACTCGAGCGCATCGGCCGAGAACAAAACGAGTTTTATATTCTCGGCTATGTCCCCGGTGACACCCCGGAGGGAAGTTGCCACACGCTGAAAGTGAAGCTGAACCGTGGCGGACTGAACGTGCGTTCGCGCAGCGGCTATTGCAACACGCGTTCCGCAAACGTTCTCGAAGGCAAGCCGCTGGAAAAGCAGCTCGAATCGCACGCTACGGGCTCGCAAACCGGTTCGATTCATGGTGCGTTGCAGGCGCCCTATTTCTACACCGCGCCGGAAACGGCGCGCGTGAACGTGGCGATGGAGATTCCCACGGACACCTTTCAATTCAACAAGGATAAAGGAAAGTATCACGCCAACTTGAACGTGCTGGGCATCGCTTACCGCGGGGATGGAACGGTCGGAGCGCGATTCAGCGATACCGTCAATGTGGACTTGGAAAAGGACGAATGGAAAGAATTCACCAAAGCACCCTATCACTACGAAAATCAATTCGACGCCACACCGGGCGCCTACAAACTGACAGTCGTTCTGAGCGCCGGCGGCGATGCCTTTGGAAAATTTGAATCACCGCTGGCCATCGACCCGTATGACGGAAAACATTTCAGCCTCGGCGGAGTGGCGCTCACCAATTCCGCGCAAAAGCTGAACGATATTCCGACCGGCTTGGACTCCGTTTTGCTCGAAGACCGTACCCCGCTGGTGGTTAAAGGCATGCAAATCGTTCCGTCGGCCAGCAATCGCTTCAAACATACCGACACGGTCGTTCTATACTCGGAAATCTATGAACCGCTGTTGACCTCGGCGAACCCGCCGATGGTGGCCATGGCTTACCGGATTTTTGACCGAGCCACCAACAAAGAAATGTTTTTCACCAATATCGTTCGCGCCGATGATTTCATTCAGAAAGGGAATCCCGTGATTCCCGTGGGCATGAAGGTGAAAGTGGACGACTTGAAACCCGGTTCCTACCGGTTGGTGATGCAGGCCGTAGACGCCGTAAAAAATCACGCACCGGACCGGACCGTGGAGTTCGAAATAACGGAGTGAGGGGTTCTTTTGGAGTGCGGCGGCTTGCTTCCGTTGAGCCTCGAAGGGCCGCCGCTTTTCTTCCCAGCGCGATTTCGCTTAGCAATTTCGAAGGTCTCGGCAGCCGGAAAAGCGGTAGCAAGCTCCCGCACCCCCCAATCCCCACGTGTAAGTCCTTGCACACCTGTACTTTAGGCGGTGGTAGGGATTCGACACTGCGCTTCGACTTCCGCAACTTCTATCCCGGGGAGGGGTTATTCTAAATTATGACCGGCCGCCCAGCCGAATCTGCGATCGAGCAGGAGAGTGCTATGAGGCTGTCAGCGAGTCCCGCCTTCGCTTTTTTTCCGAAGTCTCGCGCGATTTCAGCTACCCCGCGGTCATTTCTAGCCGTGGTGCTTTCCTTCGTTTGTCTTTTTTCGCTTGGCGTGGATTTGCCTGCCCTGGCCGCGGTCCCCGCGGCGGCAAAAGAAAAGAAGCCAAAGTTCGATCCTTCTCTGAAAGGACTGCCCATTACCGAACTTAGCGCCGATGAGGCCATTCTTCATGCGCTCAACCGCCTTGCGTACGGCCCGCGTCCCGGCGATCTTGAACGCGTCCGGCAGATGGGCTTGGCCAAGTGGATCGAGCTGCAACTGAATCCCAACTCGATCGACGACCGCTCGCTCGATGCCCGCCTCGCGGATTATCCTACGCTCCACCTCTCCACCACGAAATTGATACAGGAATATCCACAGCCCAAACAAGCGGAGAAGCAAGCCGAGAAACAGGCGCACGCGCAGCAAAACCAGAGCCGGTCCGATGCGGCTGCCTCGGTAGTCGAAAAAGATATGCAGCCTGCCGCCGGGCCAGCGGCGAATACGGCAAATTCAGAAACTCCCGCCGCCACTCCCGTTTCCGTGCCGGACAACCCAAACGCACCCGCGCCCATGAAGCAACAAGCGCCGGGAAAGCGCGACTTTTTGGGAGGCGGCGACCCCAACAATGTTCCGCGTGCTATCGCCGAGGACAGCAAGAGGCCGCCGCGCATTGTTGCCGAATTGAGCATGGCCAAGGTGACCCGCGCGATTTACAGCGAGCGGCAGCTGCAGCAGGTCATGGACGATTTCTGGTTCAACCACTTCAACGTGTTCGCGGGCAAAGGCGAAGACCGCTACTACCTCACTTCGTATGAACGCGACGTGATTCAGCCGCGAGCTTTGGGAAAATTCAAGGATTTAGTGACGACAACGGCCAAGAGTCCGGCGATGCTTTTCTACCTGGACAATTTTCTGAGCGCGGATCCTCGCGCCGCGGAGCGCCAAGCCATGCAGCGCGCCATGCGCCAGACTCGCTATGGAAGGCCGTGGCCCCCGCGAGCGCCGGCCAATCCGCAGCAAGCCAAGAAAAATGAGCGGGGGCTGAACGAGAATTACGGCCGCGAATTGATGGAGCTGCACACGCTCGGCGTCGATGGCGGCTATACGCAGAAGGACGTCACGGAAGTGGCGCGCTGCTTCACTGGCTGGACGATCGAGAAGCCCCGGCAGTACGCGGATTTCAAATTTGACGAACGGCTGCACGATCCCGACCCGAAAATCGTACTAGGAAAGAAAATTCATGCCGGCGGGATGAAGGACGGCGAGCATGTGATCGACCTGCTCGTGCATCATCCCAGTACGGCGAAATTTATTTCCACCAAGCTGGCGCGGCGGTTTGTTTCGGATAGTCCGCCGCCGGCGCTGGTCAGCCGCATGGCCGAGACGTTCCAATCAAGCGATGGCGACATCAAAGCGGTACTGCACACCATGATCTGGTCGCCGGAATTCTGGTCGCGGGAAGCGTACCGCGCAAAGATCAAGACGCCTTTCGAGTTGGTGGTTTCCGCCGTGCGCGCGCTGGGCACGGACGTGGATACGCCCATGCCGCTGGTGCAATGGGTCGCGCGAATCGGCGAGCCGCTGTATCAATGCCAGCCGCCGACGGGTTATTCGGATAAGGCCGATACGTGGGTGAACACTGGCGCTTTGCTGAACCGGCTGAACTATTCGCTCGCCCTGGCCGGAAACAAGATGCGCGGAGCGCGCAGCGATGTGCCTTCGCTGCTGGGCGTGGATGCCTCGGAGGACCCGAAGGCGGCGCTGGATCGCGCCGTGCAAGTGTTCCTTGGTGGGCAAGCGGGACCGACGACGGTGGAGACGCTCGAGAAACAACTCGATAACCCGCAAGTTTTGCAAGCCAAGCTGGATGACCCGCACAAACAAGTGGATTTGGGAGTCGTCGCCGGCTTGGTGCTGGGCGCGCCAGAATTTCAGCGCCGCTAATTGCCATTTTTCGCGTGTCATCCTGAGCGAAGCGAAGGATCTGGAGCGTAGTGAGTGGTCGAGGTTGAAGCGAACGCTCAGATTCTAGGGGCCGCAAAGAAAGCCGCCCTCAGATTGACATCACCTTAGGAAGTCAGGTCCAGGACACGGCAAGGCCGCGCATTAGTAGCGATGGCCGGGAGTTAGTCACATGAGCTACAAATGCTGTGAAGGCGTACGCGGTCTGAAATTTTCGCGGAGGTATTTCTTGAAGCAGGGCGGCGTGGCCATGGTCGGCCTGAGCGCTATGCCGGCGTTTTTGCAGCGCGCGGTCGCGGCGACGCCGATGCCGAACAAAAACCAGCTCGTCGTGTTGTTTCAGCGCGGCGCCGCGGACGGATTGAACATTGTGGTGCCTTTCGGCGAGCCGAATTATTACCGTATGCGTCCGACGATCGCGATTCCCCAGCCCAAGCGCGGCGTCACCGATGCGGCCATCGACCTTGACGGATTTTTCGCTTTGCACCCCAGCCTCGCGTCGCTCGAGCCGTTGTTTCACAAGAATCAACTGGCTATTGTGCACGCCGCGGGCTCGCCCGATCCCACGCGTTCGCACTTCGACGCACAAGACTTCATGGAATCCGGCACGCCGGGACTGAAATCCACGGAAGACGGCTGGCTGAACCGCGCGCTCGCAGCCGCGCCGGAAGAACAGGCTTCGCCATTTCGCGCCGTGGCCATGGGACCGAATCTTCCGCGCATGTTGCATGGCGCCGCGCCCGCCATTGCGCTGCCGGATTTGAAACAATTCAAAGTGATGGCGCAAGCTCCCGGAACGGGCCAAATGGTCGAAGGCGGCTTTGAAGCCATGTACTCGCAGACCGTGGATCACGCTTTGCACGGAACGGGCACGGAGACGTTTGAGGCCATCGATCTCTTGCGTAAAGCGGACCCCAGCAAATATCAGCCGGAAAATGGCGCGCAATATCCGACGAGCCGGCTGGGGCAGAGCTTGCAGCAGATTGGGCAACTGCTCAAAGCGGACATCGGCGTGGAAGTTTTATTTGTCGATTGCGGCGGCTGGGACAATCACGTCAATGAAGGAGGCGTGCAAGGACAACTATCCAATTTGCTCAAAGACCTTGGCCAGGGACTCGGGGCGTTTCATCAGGACATGGGCGATCGCATGCAGAACATTGTTTTCGTGACCATGAGCGAATTTGGCCGCACCGCCAAGGAAAATGGCAATCACGGCACCGATCACGGCCATGCGAATTGCATGTTGGTCATGGGCGGGGACGTGAAAGGCGGCCAGGTTTATGGCCGATGGCCCGGGCTGAACGATCACCAGCTCAACGAAAGCCGCGACCTAGCGCTGACCACGGATTTTCGCTCAGTAGTCGGAGAAATCCTCACCAAGCACATCGGCGTCGAAGACTTGAATCCTGTGTTCCCCGGCTTCGACAACAACGCTCGGAAATTCCTGGGCCTCGTTCGAGCTTGAATTCGGGAAACCGCCCAACGTGTAACAGTTTTTGAACACGCCAAAGCTTTCATAGCCTCCATTCAGCGCCTGTGTGGGCTTCGCGCCGTTTGCTGGTCCTGATCGTTTCGCCCTGGGAAAAGGGCTAAATCACTCGGCGGTCTTTAGTTCGCGGATCCAGATGTTGCGGTAGCGCACCGGATGGTTATGATCCTGCAGCGCCAGCGGCAATTTTTCTGGTTGAGGTTCATATGGCGGGCGCTTGCCATTAGCCGTCGGGCCGCTCAATTCCACGTTGTCCTGCACCAGCACGTCGTTGTGAAAAACGGTTTCGCGCGCGGGGCGAACCAGCCTCCCGTCTTTATCAAAGCGTGGTCCGTGGAAAACGATATCGTAAGTCTGCCACTGGCCCGGTGGACGCGAAGCGTTCACCAACGGAGGGTATTGGCCATAGATTGCCCCGGCTTGGCCGTCTGCGTAAGTCGTGCTTTGGTAGGAGTCCAGGACTTGCGTCTCGTAGAGACCTTGCAAGAAGACGCCGCTATTTCCGCGGTCCTGGCCCTCGCCTTTCGCGGGCGCGGGTTCGGAAAATTCCACGTGCAACTGGCAATCGCCAAAAGCTTCGCGCGTGTAAATGTATCCCGTCTTTGGCACCACTTCGAAATAACCGCTCTCGACTTTCCATTTCGCCGCGCTGCCGTCTTTGTGCGCCCACTTTGAGAGGTCTTTGCCGTCAAAGAGCACTACGGCGTCAGAAGGCGGGCGTCCCGGCGAATCTGGAGTGCTCGCTGTTCCGGGATCGATCACTGGTGGCAGCGGGCGATTGAGATCATGAATTTTCCATTTGGCATCTACTTGCGCGTAACAGATTGCGGGCACGACGGCGAGCGCCAAAGCACCAATTGTAGCGAATGGGGTTTTTCGCATTGTTTGCACCTCACAAAGAGATTGCGGGATTGTACCCCGGTTTGGGAAGAAAAGCGGCTCGAAGAAAGGTCACAATTTCGGTTTCCGACCGTCGTCTTGCCATGTGAGCCAAGGAGCCATGGCTTCTTCTTCAAAGAAATATTCAAGGGCACGCAAGGCTTCGGCGGTGGTGACATTCCAGGAAGCCGCGTATTCGTCGCGTTGGCCATTCGACAAATAATACTCAATGACTGCTTTCTTTGGCCCGCTATACAGCGGATTACGGGTGGAGAATCCCGCGTCGCCTTCATGGCGCAAGTACGTCAGCCACGCAGCTTCACCATTAATCAGCGCCGAGATGGCCGGCCAGCCAGCCGTGTGCTGCAGCCAAACTTCCGCAAATTGTGCGCGGCGTATTTGTGTGAGTCGCAGGCGAAGTTCGTCCAAGTCGGTGACTTCGTACAGGACCTTGTTGATCTTCAGTTCCACGAGCTTTGTTCCGAACGGCTGGAGGGCTAGCGAGATCTTCTCACATCCAGCTTGGGGCTGGAAGAAAAGCGGCGGCCCTTCGAGGCTCAGGGCAAGCTAGCTACGGAAAAGCGGGAGCTTTCGGCTGCGCTCAGGGTAAACAAGCTCCAGCACTCCTTTTACTGACCACTGAAAACAAAAACTATTTCAGTTGGTGGCGCCTTCGCGGATGCGCATGCTGTAGAAGGAGCGGTAGACGAATACAAAAGAAACGACGAAGAACGCGGCCGCGAGAATGTGCGTCAGGCCGCTGCCCTGCGCCACGGTCATTTGCACGGCGAGTTCGACGGCCAGCAGGCCGAAGAGCGTCGTAAACTTGATGACCGGGTTGAGGGCGACAGAAGAAGTGTCTTTAAAGGGGTCACCGACGGTGTCGCCTATCACGGTGGCGTCGTGAAGCGGCGTGCCTTTTTGCTTGAGCTCGACTTCGACGATTTTCTTGGCGTTGTCCCAGGCGCCGCCGGCGTTGGCCATGAAGATGGCTTGATAGAGGCCGAAGATGGCGATGGAAAAGAGATACCCGATGAAAAAGAACGGTTCGACGAAAGCGAAAGCCAGAGTGGCGAAGAACACGGCGATGAAAATATTCAACATGCCTTTCTGCGCGTACTTGGTGCAAATCTCGACAACCTTTTTGCTGTCGGCGATGCTGGCGGCAGCGGCGCCTTCGAGCTTGATATTGGCTTTAATGAATTCGACGGCGCGGTAAGCGCCGGTGGTCACGGCTTGCGTGCTCGCACCGGTGAACCAGTAAATCATGGCGCCGCCGGTCACGAGGCCGAGAACGAAAGGCGCGTGTAGGAGCGAAAGATTGTTGACGTTTTCCGTTAAGCCTTTGGTGAGCGCCATGATGATGGAGAAAATCATTGTGGTCGCACCGACGACCGCCGTACCGATAAGCACCGGTTTCGCTGTGGCCTTAAAAGTGTTGCCCGCGCCGTCGTTGGCTTCCAGCATTTCCTTGGCGCGCTCGAAATTGACGTCGATGTTGTGGTCCTTCTTGAGTTCCTGCTTGATGTTGGGTACTTGTTCGATCAGCGAAAGTTCATAGACGGATTGCGCGTTGTCAGTGACCGGACCGTAGGAATCGACGGCAATCGTGACCGGACCCATGCCGAGAAATCCGAAGGCTACCAGACCAAAGGCAAACACGGCCGGTGCCAGCATGAGATGTGCGAGCCCCAAATTGCTGATCAAGAAGCCGAGAGACATGAGCAGCACCATCGCCAGGCCAATGTAATAGGCGGAAAAATTGCCAGCGACGAAACCGGAAAGAATGCCGAGCGATGCGCCGCCCTCTTCGGCGGAGGTCACGACTTCCTTGACGTGGCGCGACTCCGTGGAAGTGAACACTTTCACCAGTTCTGGAATGATGGCGCCGGCAAGCGTGCCGCAGGAAATAATCGTCGCCAGCTTCCACCACTGCGAAGCATCCCCTCCAAGTGCGGGAATGATCAGAGAAGAAATAACGTAAGTTAAAGCGATGGACACAAACGAAGTGATCCAAACGAGGGAGGTCAGCGGCGCCTCGTAATTCATTTTGTCAGCGTTGCCGTACTTGGCGCGGGCGATGAAGCTGTTGATGAAGTAGGCAGCCGCACTGGCAATTAGCATCACGATGCGCATCACGAAGATCCACACCAGCAACTGGACTTGCACGGTGGGATTTTTCACCGCCAACAAAATAAAAGTGATGAGCGCGACGCCGGTTACGCCGTAAGTCTCAAAGCCATCGGCGCTGGGGCCCACCGAGTCGCCGGCGTTGTCGCCGGTGCAGTCGGCGATGACGCCGGGATTGCGCGCGTCGTCTTCTTTAATTTTGAAGACAATTTTCATGAGGTCGGAACCGATGTCGGCAATTTTTGTGAAAATGCCGCCAGCGATGCGCAGCGCGGCCGCACCGAGCGATTCGCCGATGGCGAAGCCGATGAAACAGGGTCCGGCATAGTCGCCGGGAATGAAGAGCAGGATGAAGAGCATCATCAGCAGCTCCACGCTGATGAGCATCATGCCGATGCTCATGCCGGCTTGCAGTGGCGTGCTGTAAATCGGATAGGGCTTGCCGCGCAGGGAAGCGAAAGCCGTGCGGGAGTTGGCGAAAGTATTTACGCGAATGCCGAACCAGGCGACGCCGTAACTGCCGCCGATTCCCACAAGACTGAAAATCAAAATGATCGGCAAAGTGACCGCAACCGGAGGCACGGGAGCGAGCCAGCCAAAGTACATGACAATCACAACGGCGATAAACACCCACAAGATCAAGAGGAATTTTCCCTGCGTGAAAAGGTAAGTCTTGCAAGTTTCATAGATCAGCTCGGATACGTCGAGCATCGATTTGTGGACGGGCAGATTTTTCAGGCGCGAATAGATCGCTAAACCAAAACCCAAGCCAAAAATACAAATGACGATGCCGAAGAGCAGGAGCTTGTGGCCGTCGATACCGAGAAAAGTGACCTGGGAGAGGTCGGGCAACTTCAAATTGGCTTCGCCGCCGGCTTCGTCAGCGAAAGCCGATGCGGCTCCCAGCAAAGTGAGGGCGGCCGCAGCACCAAACTTGGCGAATCTACAGCTCAAGGACCAGGCGTTAGCCAGCCAGGTATGCATTCAGAATCCTCCGTAGGTCATTTCTTCAAAGGGCATTCACAAGGCAACTGCTTGCCGGGACAGTCATTTCCGGCACACTTTTTCGACCAAGCGCCGTTTGGCGCGACCGAAGAGCGAATTGTTCAAATTCCACCAGGAAGAGGCGGCCACGCACCGACCCCAGACTACCCCAATTGGGTCGGCGAAGCGCCTCAAAGACGAAGCGCAAGGGCTGCACAAAACGCCGATTTATAACATTTTTAGCAAAGGCCGGTCAAACCGGCCACTTTTGAAAAAACGCCACAGCCCCGTGTCACCTCGGATACTGAACCGAGACGCGGATGCAAAGCGATGGTAACATGCCACAATCATTCCAGGGCGAACGATCCCAGCTGGTCGAGGGGCTATGAGAGAGAAACCAGTGCTGGATGCGGCGCCGAGTACCGCCGCAGTCTGTTACTTGCGTCACAAGCGAACCGGACTCGGAAGTTCTGACCACAAGGCTGGACCAACGGTGACGCCGCGCGCATGAGACATCATTTTTTCATTACCGGCACGGACAGTGGTGTGGGTAAGACCGTCCTTTCGGCGCTGTTGTGCGCGGCGCTCGACGCCGTGTACTGGAAACCGATCCAGACGGGCACGCTCGAAGGCTCGGATCGTGTCACCGTCATGCGGCTTGCGGGGATTGGCACGGATCGAACGCTCGATGAGGTGTACAAGTTCGTGCCGCCGGTTTCACCGGACCTGGCGGCGCGCTGGGCGGGAGTGGAAATCGATCTTGGGCGCGTCAGCATGCCCAGCAGCTTGGTGAACGATTGGCTGATTGTGGAAGGCGCCGGCGGAGTGCTGGTGCCCATCAACCAAAAGCAGTTTGTGCTCGATCTCATGGTGAAATTCAAGTTGCCGGTGATCGTGGCGGCGCGCAGCGCGCTGGGCACGGTGAATCACACGTTGCTGACGTTGGCTGCGCTGCATGCGGCCGAGCTACCGGTGCATGGCGTGGTGTTGATCGGCGATCAGAACCGCGAAAACCGGGAAACCATCGAACGGTTCGGACATGTCCGTGTGATCGGCGAAATCCCCAAGCTTCCCAATCTTCACCGCACGGCGCTAATGCAGGTTTTTATGAATCATTTCGATCGCGCCGCGTTTTCGCAATAGTCAAACGCGGAACTTGCGGCTTCTCTAAAGGCCACCGCCGCACCTAAATCGGACGAATTCTTAAGGTGTGCGGTTGAGATCCTGCGCTCCGTAAACCCGTTCGGGGCGCAAAAAGGAGCGCGGGCGCTCGGGATAACAATCGGGACGAGGGGCAGCGCTTGGAGCATGGCGTGCCAGTTGCTGCGAACGAATCGGAGGAATTGCCTTTGGCCACGGGTTTGAACGGATGGAAACAGAAAGTCGTGGCCTTTGCGGGCGGACTCGGTGCGCCGGGGCTTTTTCTGATTTCCTTTCTGGACTCTTCGGTGCTGACGTTTCCGGTCATCAATGATTTGCTGCTGATTGAGTTGTCGATTCAACATCCGGCGCGGATGCCGCTGTATGCGTTCCTGGCGGCGCTGGGATCGGTGCTGGGTTGCGTGCTGCTGTATTTCATCGCGCGAAAGGGCGGGGAGGCCCTATTCCATCGCAAAGCGGGAAAGCACGCGCATGCGATTCGGCATTGGGTGGAACGCAACGGGTTCGTGGGGATGTTGATTGCGGCGCTGCTGCCGCCACCGACGCCGTTCAAGATTTTCGTGTTTGCCGCAGGCGTGTTTGAGGTGCCGCTGTTTAGTTACACATCGGCGATTACGATTGCGCGGTTGTTTCGGTACTTCGGAATCGGGTACCTGGCGATACGGTACGGTGCGGACGCCATGCCTTATCTCATGCACCACAAGCTGCAAGTGACGGCTTTCGTGATTTTGCTGGTGATTGTGAGCTATGTCCTGTCGCGAGTGTTGCTTCGGCGGCGAGCGCCTTCTGGCGATGTAAATTAGTTGGGGCGACCTCCCCCGGGCATTTCGTATCGATATCAAAACAAAAGAGTTGGGAAATTTGCAATTTGTAAAAGGCTTGATTCAGGAGGACATGTCCTTCAAGGATCAAAACGCGCCAAGCGAAGAACGAGGTCGGACGAAAGAAAAGCGGAATCAATGATTTAGCGGTTGGCGGGCGTTATTGCCACCAGAATTCTCGCGAGGCGGAGTCCCAGGCCAGCTCTTGGGAGAGGATTTTGCCGGAAGGATCGGTTTCGATTTGGGCATGGACACGTAAACCGGGTTTGGCGTCGGACGAGTAGGGGAAGGCGCGCAAGATGATGCGGAAGCCGTCGGGAGTCTTCTCGACGGTGGCTTTGGGGAAGCGGGCGACTTGGAGGAAGCGGCGGGCCACGGCGGTGTCGCGAGCGGCGTCGAGGGCGGGGCTAGGTTCGGGCTTGTAGGAAGTGATGGCGGAGTCGGGGTCGAAGGCGGCGGCGGGGCCGACGTCGGCTTCAACATCGAGGAGGGCGCTTGCGGTTTCGACAATGCCGTGCCAGCGGAAGGGGGAGCCGGATTCGGGAATGGCGGCAACGTGGCGAGGGGATTCACCGTGGTAGCTGCGCGATTCCAAGACGGCGACGGCATTGCCGTGGAGAACGAAGCGCAAGACGATATAGAGAATCATGGCGGCGAGCGCGACGGACGCGCCCACTTTGCCGCGCGGACCTTTTGATTTGGCGCCGATCTCCTCGGTGATGAGGCCGCTGAGCAGGGGGAGAAGGATTCCGGCGAGGAGAATTCCCATAATCCAGAGATCGAGATGCGGGAGCCAGTCGAGGGCGAAGCGGTGCGGGGAGAAGGGCCAGAAAAGTTCGATGCCGGTGCTTTGGCAGAGATCCATTAGTAGATGGAGGAGGGCAGCGGAGAGTGCAGCGAGGAAGAGGGGAACTGGCGGAATTTGTTTGTCCTGGGGCTCGTGCTTGCGGAGGAAGACGAGAAGCGTAACCAACAAGCTAAACGAGATTGTCGCGGTGAATGAATGACAGTACGTGCGATAGAAGGTGAGGAAGGCGGAAGGTCCGGCGAATTTACTGAGGACGTCGATGTCGGCGATGGTGCCTGCGAGGACCATGGTGATTGTGGCAGAGCGAGCGGCGCGGGGAAAGGCGGCGCGTTTTAGGGTGTAGGCGGCTAGGGCGTGGGTTAGCGGATCCATGGGTAGAGTTATCTCATGAAAGCAGTTTTTTAGGATGGCGTGTAAGTTATTGGACGAATTTCATTGAAGACCAAGCAAGCCAGGTAAGACATGCAGAGAAAAGACTCGCGGATTTTGCGGTGGTACGACGGAAAGAGAAAAAAACCGTTCTGCAGACCGGCCACTACGCTAGGACCAATCGGCGATTAGGAGTGGGCGCCGGGAACTAGGAGTTTTAGGGCGCGGGGGACGATTTTGAATTCGACGGGGAGGCGAGCTAGGGCCTCGCCGTCAACTTGGGCGTAGAGGGGGTTTTTGTCGAGCGGCTCACAGATGACGGCGTCGGCTTTTTGGAAGTGGACGCCTTCGGTGCCGCGAAGATTGCCGGTCCAAAGCGATGGCAAGTAGCTCAGATAGCGGAGGCCGCTTTGCGTGGTGAGAGCCATGATTTCGAATTGATCTTCGAAAAGGTCGGCGCCGGTGGTGATTTTGAAGGGGCCGCCGTAATTTTTGGTGCGGCCAACGATGGCCAGCGAGGCGTCGAGTTTTTGCCCGCCGATAAAAATGCGGAAATGGCGAAAATCGTAGCGGAAAACTTCGCGGGCGCCTTGCCACCAGTAAGCCAGAATGCCCAGCCGGGCCTTGAGTTCGAGGTCGAGGGAATAGACGATCATGCCGTCGGGGCCGGCGCCGCCGACGCTGAGAAAATATTTTTTCTTTTCGGGTTGTTCGAGCGGAGTCGCCAGGCCAAGAGCAATTTCTTTCACCGTGCCGCGAACCAGTTTTTCAGCGGCGCTGGGGATGTCCCAGGGCAAGTCCAATTCTTTGGCGAGGATGTTTGCGGTGCCGCCGGGGAGAAGGGCCAGGGGCACGCGGTGGCCGTTCTGGTGGGCGGCAAGGCCATTGATGACTTCATTGAGCGTGCCGTCGCCGCCGCAAGCGATGACGAGACCACGGCCTTCGCTGGCGGCGCGCTCCGCGATTTCCGTGGCGTGGCCGGGGCCGGTGGTTTCGGCTAAATCGGAGTGGATGCCGCCGGCGGCAAAGATGTGGCGAGCCGTATCGAGCGTGCGACGCCGACCATTACCTCCGCCACCGGCGTTGGGATTGTGAATCAGCAAAGCGTTGTTGAGATCAGACGTCATGTTCAGTGTACGGGTCTCCGGTTCGTAGCCTAAACATTCATTCTATATAATGTCAGACGAATTGAGCACACTGTTCTGCCGAGGGTTTCATGGCCAAAGCCGCCCCAGCCAGCGTCAGGAAAGAGATTGAAGAGCTTCGCGAAAAGCTGCGCTACCACGAATACCGGTATTACGTGCTCGACGATCCGGAGATTTCGGACGCGGCGTACGACCGGATGATGAACCGGTTGAAGGAGCTGGAGGCCGCGCACCCGGAACTGGTGACGCCGGATTCGCTGACGGTGCGCGTGGGCGGCGCGCCGCGCGAAGGGTTTACAAAGGTGCAGCATGCGCGGCCGATGCTGAGCCTGGACAATGCGTTTTCCTACGATGCGCTGCGCGAATGGGACCGGCGAGTGCGGGAAGGGAGCGGGCAGGAAAAAATCGAATACATCGCGGAGCACAAGTTCGATGGGCTGAGTATTTCGCTGCAATACGAGGACGGTGTGTTGACGCGCGGGGTTACGCGCGGGGACGGGACGACGGGTGAGGACGTGACGCCGAATGTTAAGACGATCCGGTCGATTCCGCTGCGGGTGGCTGCGGGCGCGCTGAAGAAAAACAAATTGCCGGCGGCATTTGAAGTGCGCGGCGAAATCATGATGACGAAGAAGGCGTTTGAGGCGCTGAACCGGGAGCAGGAGCGAATTGGCGGCAAGATTTTTGTGAATCCGCGGAATTCGGCTGCGGGAGCGGTGCGTGTGCTGGATCCCTCGATCACGGCGGCGCGACGGCTGGATTTTTTTGCGTACTACTTGCTCGTGGATGGCAAAGTGCCGTTTGCAAAGCATTCGGACTCCTTGCAGGCTTTGAAGCAATTACACTTCCGCGCTTCGGACGATTGGAAACTTTGCGTGGGGATCGAAGCGGTGATCGCTTATTGCGAGGATTGGGACGCCAAGCGGGAGAAGCTGGCGTACGAGATTGACGGCGTGGTGGTCAAGGTGAACTCGATTCCCATACAAAATGAACTGGGTTACACGTCCAAGGCGCCGCGATGGGCGATTGCGTTCAAATATCCGGCGCGGCAGGAGACGACGGTGGTCAACGACATCATCGTGCAAGTGGGACGCACGGGGACGTTGACGCCGGTGGCGGTGCTCCAGCCGGTGCAAGTGGGAGGCGTCACTGTCAGCCGTTCCACGCTCCACAACATGGATGAAATCGATAGGCTGGGATTGCAGATTAGCGATACGGTGCTGATCGAGCGTGCGGGAGAAGTGATCCCGCACGTGCTGAAGGTCGTGAAAGAAGGGAAGAACCGGAAGCCGTTTCGCATGCCGAAGCATTGCCCGGAGTGCGGGAGCACGATTCATCACGTCGAGGGGGAAGTGGCGTACCGCTGCGTGAATGCAGCGTGCCCAGCGAAGAGGAAAGAATCGATTCTGCATTTTGCGGGGCGGCACGCGATGAATATCGATGGGCTGGGCGACAAGATTGTGGACCAGCTGGTGGACAAGGGTTTGGTGAAAGATGTCGCCGATCTTTACACCCTGAAGGAACCGGAAGTCGCCGGACTGGAGCGCATGGCGGAGAAGTCGGCGCAAAATTTGCTGGCGGAGATGGCGGCCAGCAAGAAGAATTCGCTGGAGCGGTTGATTTACGCGCTGGGGATTCAGTTTGTGGGCGAGCGGACGGGGCAATTGCTGGCGGAACACTTTTCTTCGCTGGAGGAATTGGCGGCGGCGAAGGAAGAGGCGCTTGAGGAGGTGCCGGAGGTGGGGCCGAAGGTGGCGGCGAGTATTGTGGAATTTTTTTCGGAGGCGGCGAATCGGCAGCTCATCAAAAAGTTACACAGAGTGGGCGTGCATCCGACGGCGGAGAAGCGCGTGGTGAAGAGCCAGAAGCTTGCGGGGAAGAGTTTTGTGTTCACAGGTGGACTGGCGAATCGGTCGCGTGAGGAAGCGGGCGAGATTGTGCAGCAGCACGGCGGGAAAGTTTCCGGCTCGGTGAGCAAGAAGACGGATTACGTTGTAGTGGGCACGGATCCAGGGTCGAAGTATGAAAAGGCCAAAGAACTCCGCGTCACCATCCTCACAGAAGCAGAATTCGATAAGATGTTGGGCCGCGCATGATAGGAAGTAAAGCGCTATTGATTTGGTAAGACCTGCGTTAAACGTCAAAACCCACTGCTTCTTATCGGCGTGGAATTCGGTCTTGTCAACTTGAGCCGAGAACTACCCTGTATTCTTTGACTTCCTTCGCCAATTGGCCGCGGAGTTGGAGGATAAGCCCTCGGATGCGGATTTTGTTGAGCTGAATGCTCTGGACAAGAACTTCCACGACGAGATTATTCCCGCGGAACTCTTTCCCGACTTTTATCAAAAGACAATCGAATACATAGTGCGGTTGGAAGTTCTCGCCGGGAGCGGTAATAGCTAGCGCGAGAATTCAAGTTCGTGCTCTTCTCTTGTATCGTATAATTGTAAATGGCGGGCGGGCCGGGTGATCGCCGGTTCCGGCGGGGGCGCGGCGGCGTAAAGCCGCCTCTACAACGTCGGGGCGGGAGGAAAGTCCGGACACCGTCCTGAGGCACGTTGATCATTTTGCGGGCGTCGTTAAGGCGGCTGCGGAGCGATTGGCGGAACTCTTGACAGGGCAACGCGCCTGGTAACGCCAGGGGGCTGGCCACGCAGGGTCTGCCGAAAGGCAGAGTTGCACGTTTCGGCGTGCGGTGTCCCGACTCAGTCGGGACGCGATGCGGCTGAGCTACGGAAAGTGCCACAGAGAATAGACCGCCGGCGGAGTGAAGCGCGGTGGCATCGCACAGGGAAACCTGTGAGACGTCTTCGAATAGAGGTCGGCTAAAGCGCGGCCTCTACAGCTCGCGACGTTTGGCAAGGGTGAAAAGGTGGGGTAAGAGCCCACCGCTCCGGTGGTGACACCGGGGGCACGGAAAACCCCGCGTGGTGCAAGGCCAAATAGGAGGGGAGAGCCGGCCCGGCTCGATGAGTTAGCGTTCATGCAGTCGACTGCTTTGCGGTCGCCACTCAATGAGCGCGCTCCATTCGCGGTGGCGAGAGCTATCGTCGAACGAAAACCCTCGGGTAGGCTGCTGGATCCCGGCAGCGATGCCGGGACTAGAGGAATGATCGCCGCGTGCGCAAGCTTACAGCTTGCGTGCGGCACAGAATCCGGCTTACAGGCTCGCCCGCTATAATGCTTTTGTTTTGTTAGTCTTAACTTGACTTCCACGCGCTTAGCGTCTATTTTAGCGTCCAGTTCGCCGGAGGTGGACGCTAATGGCACGAGTCAACATCACCCGCCAGGTCAAAACCCTTGCCGGCTGGAAAAACGTCTCGCTCGACCGTGATGGCCGGGGAAGAATCAAGTGGGGGCCCGGGGCCGGCCGGTACATCCTCGAGTGGTATGAGGGTGCGCAACGCAGGCGACAGGCCGGCGGAACGACACCCGCAGAAGCCTTGGAAGCTCAGCGCCGGAAACGCCTTGAACTCGACGCACGCGAGTCCAACGTCGAGTTCCCGGCTCTGAACGAAGGCGAAGACACGTTCCTGCTCCAAACTTTGCTTGCCAACTTTCTCAAAGACATCCGGGCATTCCGCAAACCCCTGACCCACCAGAAATACGAACACGTTCTGGAGCTGTTCTGCGAATACGTGGCGCCGAAGGCGGACGCGCGGCAGATCACCACGGACGACGTCAAGAGATTCCTCGCCTGGAGAAAATCAAAAGGCTTTGATCCCGGCACCACGCTCTACACCGACCGGGTCATCCTGCACAACTTTTTCTCCAAGCTGAAGCTCGACAATCCGGTGAAAGAGGTGCCGCGTCTCCCCCGTTTCCGAAAGAAGCCGGTGGCGTACACCGACTCCGAGCTAAAGAAATTTTTCGCCGCTTGTGATGCCTGGGAGAAGGCATTTTTTGCTTTGGCGCTCTCGAGCGGCTTGCGGCGAGGCGAGTTGAAAACACTGCATTGGTCAGACCTGGACCTTGCCAGAAAGCGTGTCTACGTTACCGCAAAGGGGGAATACCAATTCATTCCCAAGGACTGGGAAGAACGGAGCGTGCCCTTTACACGGGAGGTCGCACAACTCATGAAGAAGCACCCCCACAAGGATGGTTGTCCGCTTGTTTTCCCCTCGCCGAACGGCAAGCCGAATTATCGTTTTCTTCATGACCGGTGCAAGGCCGTTGCCAAGCGGGCCGAACTGAATCCCGACCATTGGTACTTGCACCGCTTCCGGGACACCGCCGCTACGCGATGGCTGCGTGCTGGCATCGATGTTAGGACCGTGCAATCCTGGCTAGGCCACGAGTCCCTCGAGACAACGCAGAAATACCTGGAACCCTCAAACGACACAGAACGCCAGCTTGCGCGGATCGCGCTGCCGCTGTAAGACGTGCGGCTAGCGATCCGTTCATCGAAGCCTTCTTCCATTTCCGTTGCCCGCCGGCCGGGGCGGGTAGCTTTGCCTCGCAAGCCACTCCAGGACCTCCTGCTTCCGAAATCGCAGGTTCGTTTGGATGCGGACGTAAGGAATCAACCCGCGCTGGACGTAGCCATAGATCGTTTTCACATCGATTCTGAGAAGAGCTTCGAGTTCTTTGGCGGTGAGAAGTTCGGGGAGCTGTGCAGCGCTCGTTTGCCCCAACGAATTTGACGTTTGTTGATGTTGGTCCATGGGGATCTCAATCCGTCTCGCCTCTTCGCTCAAACGCTGTCATGCGTTCGGGCTGCCTCCCGGACTGCGTTGCGCCTTCCCCTCGTTCTGATCAGTCTCATCCGCGCATTCTGAATTATCGGTTAAATCTTAGGCACTGTACGCCCGGTGTCAATTAAGCATAAGTGCCGGATCGGCTCTAAATTCTGATGCGCAACACGGATCCCCGGCTCTGCCACCTGAATTCTCGTAAGAGGCTGAGAGCTGTATCGTTGCCTCAGAGAGTAATGGAGGAACCGTTCGTCTGTTCTGTCGAGGCGGTTTTTTTTTTGCCAATTCGGTGTTTCATGGCTAACGTTCGGCACTTTTTGATCACAAAGGGCAGCGTTGCGGGAATCCGAGGCGATTCAAGCCGTCCTCGCAGACACAGCACCACAGTCGTCACCGAGGGCGTAATCAACCGTCTCCCCCAGTCGCACTTTCAGTTCTCTTAACCAGCCCTGCGGACTTAGGCCGTGAATGAGACGACCCAAAAAACCGAGCCGTTGAGCCACGTTGCCTCGGTTGTGGCGAATGTCCTCCCTCGCGACCCTTCCATAGATGGTTAGAAACTCTGTCATGTTGACGGGCTTCGAGAATAGGTAAGTGGCGTGACCCAGCTGAGGCGTTTCTGCGATCACCGCCCTCTCAAGGTCGAAGATATATTCCGACCGAAACAGATACAACCGGCGAGCACGCTCCGAGAGCTGCTTGTAATAGAAAGCGTCGTAGTCCGGCTTCCATGTAATTAGCGATATATCGAAATCGGCCGGGATTCCCAACTCAGCGCAGAGCTTTTCTAGATCGGCTCTCTCAACAGGTGCGGATTCGATGCGGATGCGAATCAGGTCAAGGGCTTCGGAAAATTCACCGAAGCGATGGTGGGTCTTACGAGCCTCAGCGATCTGTTCAGCAATGCTTGAGGGCAGTGCGACTTCGATGCGGCTCGGAAGTGCGGTCTCCCACTGCGCCAGATGCCATGCCCCGGCGCGCTGTTGATATTTGCCGCTCCGAATGAAGGTCGCCTTGAGGCCGATCTTGGCGCCCAGCAGATGCTTCCATTGGTTCCAACTCGCATCCCACAACAGGGGCAAGGACGCTTGGTCGAAGAAGACTTCCAGTTTGCGACGCGAGTCTCGATAGATGGCATGATCCTTGTAGAATTCAACCTTTCGCAGGCGCGCTCGGAAGTGTTCGAACTTTTGCTCTGGCAGAAACGAGAGGATGTGCGAGGCGTAAAATGTCGAGCCGTCGCGTGAGATATCACCTGCAACTAGCAGGGAACCAAATCCGCCATAGGGGAAGAGTGCAGGCGAGGCACGGTCATACATCAAAGCGTTGTAGCAAGCTCGCAATTCTGGATGGGCAAGGATGTTGAAGGCGCGCTCTACCGTGCGAAGGTCGCCAATTGCTGCGTGAGCAGTGCGGAGCTCCATGGTTCGGAGTTTGAAGGCAAGGCGCAATTCTGCGGGCGACACCTTCGGATTGACCCGCAGGAGTTCGTAGAATGACGACTGCTGGCCCCACCCACGGCGGCGATTGCCCACATAAAAGTGATCCCTCAGGGCCTCACAACGAAGGTTGATGGCGGAAATGCCCAACTGAGAGTCAGGAACTTCGGCGGAAACGAAGAGGTTATTGCGCTTATCTTTTCGGGGTTGCGTCGCGTAACCGATCTCGGCCTGAAAAACGTCCCAACTTCTCCCGTCAGGATGAGTCTTGCGAATGTAGATTTGTGTGCCCACGTCGGCGGCTTCACGCTCCAAAGGGAAAAGCAATTCGTCGCCAGTGCGAATGAAAGACGCTATGAAATTCGAGACCAAGATGGAAATGCCACCAGCCAAGAGGCACTCTGTCTTGAGGCCTCTCGGACTTGTCTTAACGACCTTCCCTTGCCCCACGTTCGGTAGGCAGTCTGCTTTGACTTGAAGTGCGGTTCCCATTTCGTGGCGAACTCTAACACCAGGCGAAGCCCTTGCCAAATATGTGAGCTTCCCTCGAGGACGATTCAGGCTCCCCAATGTGCCCTACCACGACTTCTTCTTCTCTCTTCGTCTAGACTAATCTCCCCGAAGGCAGCGGAACAGCTGTCGTCTGCATTTGACGACTTACGAAACGCGAAAAACGAGATCGAAAGAGCAAGGCTTCTTGGCAACACACGAGGACCTGGGCAAGGTTATCTTGAACCTACATCTCGCAAGGCACCCGAATATCTCGACAGCGCCTTCAAGAAGCTTCAGCTAGTCAAAGCCATGGTACCGTGGCCTGGCGCATGAGACTTGAAAAGGCCTTTGAACCTGCAATAGCGGTTACTTCCCGCGCAGCCGATGATCCAACTCTGGCGGGACCGGCGTCGCACATGTGGCTGCTCGAAAAACAACATTCTTTCGTAAGGCTGGCCGGTCAGTTCAGGAAAGCGTAACCGGCTGAAAATCAGTCCGCAGCCATGTGCGCGGGAATAGGGTTTCTCGAAAGGGTTGCAGCGCGATTGTGGGAGAAATGACGTTCGCAAATGACGTTCGCACAAATGACGTTCGCCGATTCAGGCGCGCCGCATCCACTAACCGCAGCTGCTTGCTTCGCACCCGTGCCAGCGCCTCCACCCTTCCCAACTCTCTCTTGCTCATCTCTGTCCGCCCCAATCTGACCTCCTTTTGGAGGTCCTATTAGGGGGACATTTTTATCGAGGACAAAGGGGGACATTATCATTGACGTCATCGGCGAACGTTAAGGGGCGTGTGGAGCGGATTCACGGGATCGATCCATCAAGACCGGTTGGTGAAGAAACTACGGCGGAAGCAAATCAGCAATCACGAACACGCGAACGTGTATCTGGCCAGGGACTATCTGCCGGAACACAACCGGAGATTTGCACGAGCGGCGGCGAAGCCAGAAGACTTTTACCGTCGCGCGCCGCGCGCTGCGGAACTGGACGGGATTTTCCGGTTGGAGAGCGAGCGCACCATCAGCGACGACTGGGTGGTGAGATATGACAACCGGTGGTTCCAACTCGCGGGGCAAGGTCGCTACTACGCGCCAGCCCAGGGCAAGGTGTTGGTGTGCGAAGGGCGGCACGGCCGCATCGCCATCGAGTACCGAGGCCGCGCGCTGCGATGGCGAGAGATCGCCGCGCCCGCGAAGCCGCAGGTTCTTGATACAGCGTCCGGCAACGCGCGCCCGCGCGTGCCGATTGCAATCAAGAAACGGAAGTGGGCGCCGCCGGCAAACCATCCGTGGCATCAAGCGGTCCGGCGCGAGGTGCAGAAGCGATGCCCCAAGTGGGCCGCCACCACATCGCGCCCGTTGTTGGCCAAGTCCTCCGCTGCGCCCTAACCGCTCCGCCCTCCGGGCTCCGCAGGGCTGCGCTCCGGACCAGGCCAACAAAACAGGGGATGCTGTAGGTCGAGGGAGACAGGAATCGTCATTCCTAGAGCACCCAGGCGCGGGACTTTTTCGAGAAAAGCGAAAAGCTCTTACAGGAAAGAAAAAGAACCAAGAACCAGAACCCAAAAAGGGGACATTTTAATCGAGGTAAGGAAGGGGACATTTTAAAGGAGCTTTGACATGTTGGCGTTCGCCATGTTGACGTTCGCCGTTGACGTTCGCCATGTTGACGTTCGCCGTTGACGTTCGCCGATGTTGACGTTCGCCGTTGACGCCGTTGACGTTCGCCGACACGTTGACGTTCGCCGATTGACAGGACTGGGGAGTAGGACTAGGCTCGCGGGCGAAAGGAAAGGTCGAGACGGAAATTCCGTAACTCGAGGAGGAGGTTACTATGATTCCGCAGCAAGCGAAGGAAGCAGAAATCACGGTTGTCACCAAGGAGGAAGTCGAGTCGACCGCGCGGAAACTGACCGAGTTCATCGGGAAACTGCCGGAGAAGGAGAGAGCGGTGATGGGCTGGGTTATGGAGCGCGCGGCCGCGGCGCCCTGCTGGTTTCCGCCGCCACAAGTCCCTGTCAAACCGCATTTCCCCCACAATCATCACACCGTGGTGCTGAGCGGCCAGGCCGACGGCATCTTGGTGACGTTCACACACGGCGGAATTCATGTTGGTGGCCCTATTGGCCCGGGCCCTGGGCCAGGCGGAGTGTTGGGGATCGGCGGGATCGACGGCCAAGGGTAGTCTGTGATTGGACGGGAGCGCACTCCTTGAGAAACGCAACATTACGTGCGCCGTGGAGTTCTTTGAGCTTGCACCAACTCTCGCAGAATCAGAAGAACAAGACTAATGTCAAACTGATGCAAGTGCGGAGGATCAAATGGGAAGCGGCAAGAAGGCGATTGCAACGATAAAGCGCAACGCAGGCAAGCGGGAACTGAGCCGAATAGCCAAGAAGGCATGGAGGACTCGGCGCAAGAACGCCAAAAAAGCAGGATCGTAACGCTCTTTCAGGGCGCTCTACTTTTTTGGTGCATGTGCCGGATTTGTTGAATGCTTGTGGCGGGTGACGGGGCAAGGGCGTTTCTGGAGGTGTTTTTTGCGTCATCTTGCCAAAACCCTTTCATATCCTGCTTCACTCCCTTCTTTGGATTGTTTGAGCCCTCGCATCTTCCTCAAGGCGGTTACGTCCGAGGCGTCCTTGGCAGTCGAGTATCAAAAACAGTTTTTTTTGGGCAGTCTAAGCTTTGGAGTTCGCAGTCTACGATTTCAGTGGCTTAGGGGTGCATCTGCGAGAAGGTTTTTGGGCAAGCATACCGCGATCGTCATTGCGGTCACACTCTCGCCAGTTCGATTCGGGGGACCGCAATTTATTCAAGATTGCAAGTTTATCTCAACGTTGCGGGGCTCTCGCGTCGTAGTAGTTCCCTCGACCGAGTGACAAGAGAAAAGCGATCACCGCTCTCTTGTCAGTCTCCGGCAGGGCCAGGAAATGATCGCGCGATTCGTAATCGCTTCTGACCCGCATAAACACTGGCGTTTCTATTGGTTTCAACGACTTGCCTGCCCACGGCTGCTGACAGTTCCCGACAGTTCCGCACGGTTCAATACAAGAACAATGCAAGTCAGCGATAGATTCCCCCATGCTGGGCAAGAAGACCGGGATATTCCTTTTCAATTGCGGCTCGGAGAGCACTGTCTGCGGCTGGCTTTGAAGGACTGGAAAACACGACTACATCATCCGTACCTTCCGGCATCCCTCGCACGACTTCCCATTCATTGTTATCTGGGTTGAAATTCCAAGAGAAATTCGTGGGGATAGGTCCGACTCCTATTTGTGATCTATATTGTGGGCCTGCAAACGGTCGAGTCAGTTTGTTAGCTTTTGTCATGGTGCCCTTCTTTGCCGAGAATGACCCTAATAGCCGACTGGTTTCCACTGGCGGCAAGCGCAGTCAGTACATCCAGATTCGCTCTCCGCTGCACCTGAGAAGATGTCGCCTCGCTTCTGACCGAGCAGCGCATCATCCACTCTCATTGCATCTGCCTCACGAACATTTCTGGTATGCATCGAGAACGAATGTCCGCACTTACATTGCTCCAGTGCCAATCGATCTCCATCGTCAAAGCACTTCTGGAAACCGCGCGAATCATCTGCATTGTTGACGATTTCCCATCGGTCGAGAACAATGTCTGTCTTACGAACGATGGTGCCAACGCCGTCACGGGCAAGCACGAAAGAGTTGATGGCGCGACCTCCCTGAGAATAGATAACCTGCATCACATCCCAACCTTGGGTCGGGTGAGTTCCGGACTTATAGGTCACGGTAATTGGGTGCTGTTCCGATGTCTGCATACGTCAACCTCTCCTAAGCCGCAGTGTACCCGAAGGCGAAATAAAAGCAAACACGCCATGCGAAGATATGCTACGGTTGTCTGAGGGGGGAAAATCGTGTTTTCTGGACAAGTGATTAAGGTTGAGGAACCGCTTCCGCCTTTGCCTGAAAAGCCTCTCTGGTCAAATCACATGAGCATTCGCAAGATTGCGAAGGATGGCACTGTCGATTACGCAGTAGAGTTCGCAGACCCGCCGAAGGACGCCTCTTGATGAACTCGTTCGCAAATGCGTGATTGAAGCTGTGGCCAAACTCCCCGGTAAATTTCCTAGTTCAATAAAGTAGTGTTCCTCTTAACCAGTTTTCCACAGATTTCCATACCTCGGGGTTTCGCCTTTTCTTCTGCGGCGTGTTATGTATGACTTGATGCCAGCGTTAGGAGGGCTCTGCCTATGAGCACCGCTCCGCAAATTGCCCCGCCCGCAGGGCTTTGCCGAATCCTTTCTTTGGACGGCGGCGGTGCCAAGGGCTTCTACACGCTGGGCGTTCTTGCCCAAGTCGAAGCCATGCTCAAGGGCAAGCCTCTCTGTGAACACTTTCACCTAATCTTCGGCACCAGCACTGGTGCGATCATAGCCGCCTTATTGTCACTGGGATACAAAGTAGAAGACATTCACAGCCTCTACAGGCAACACGTCCCCACGGTCATGAGAAACAGCACCGCTGGGGGAAGGACGAAGGCACTGGACAAGCTCGTAGCGGAGGTTTTTGGCAGCAAGGACTTCACCCATGTCAAGACTGGCGTAGGGATCGTCGCGACCCATTGGCATTTGGAGAAGCCGATGATCTTCAAGTCGACCGTTGCTCAGGCTCACGGGCGTAAGGACACATTCATCCCCGGCTTCGGCTGCAAGATCGGTGAAGCTGTTCGTGCCTCATGTTCAGCCTACCCATATTTTGAGAGATTTGTGGTAACAACAGGTCAAGGAGTTACCGTCGAACTATTCGATGGTGGGTATTGCGCAAACAATCCCACGCTCTATGCGATTGCGGACGCAGTGAAAGCCTTCGAGAAAAAATATGCCGACCTGCGAGTGCTGAGCGTAGGAGTCGGCATGTATCCCGAACCTAAGCATTGGGTCACGCCGAAATACATGGCTGCTTGGCTTGCCAAAGTCTGCCTCGGCTTCACAGGGCTCCAGCTTTTGCAGAAAACCCTCGACGTGAACACGACCTCGATGGAGCAGCTACGCCTTATCCTCTTCAACGAAATTCAGGCTGTCCGCATCAGCGACACCTTCCAGCAGCCTGAGATGGCGACCGATTTGTTGGAAGCCGACCTGAAGAAGCTGAGCCTCCTCTACCAGCGAGGCTGGGAATCCTACGCAGCGCATGAGAAGGCAATCAGAGAACTGTTGTTGTGAAAACGGAAAAGGAACCGATTAACCGCATGACCATCCCTCTAGCCCAGCTTGAAACGTGGTCCGGTCAAGGGTCAGTTACGCAATCCAAGAACACCTATGCGACCGTCAAAGGGGCTCTTGAGGATGTGAATGCCAACTACAAGGATCGCAACTTCAAAGTTTTTCTCCAAGGCTCCTATGGCAACGACACGAACATCTGGGCGGAAAGCGATGTGGATGTAGTGATCCGGTATGACGGGGAGTTCTATCACGACATAAAGGAGCGGCCCGCCGACGAACAGGCTGCGTTCCATGCAGCCTATCTCAATAACGGGACGTATTCCTACGACGATTTTAAGGAACACGTCCGGCAGGCATTGCGAGCCAAATTCGGAAATTCTGTCAAGCCCGGCACCAAGGCAATCAGGATTGAAGCCAGCGGCAACCGACGAAACGCGGACGTGATAGTCGCTTTTGAGTTTAGGCGCTACTACAAGTTCAAGGCATCCTACGACGAGAGTCATGTCACCGGGATTTGCTTCTTCCTGTCGGACGGCACGCGTGTCGCCAACTATCCGAAGCAGCACAGCGAGAACGTGACCACAAAGCATCAGGCCACAGGCAACAAGTTCAAGCCGATGATCCGCATCTTCAAAAATGCGCGCTCCAAGATGGTAGAGGATGGGCTGATTGCGGAAGGCTCAGCCCCCTCCTATTACATCGAAGGGCTGCTCTACAACGTGCCCAACCCCCAGTTCGTGGGCGACTATCAGGACATTTTCTTGAACATCCTGAAGTGGCTTTACGAGACCAAAGATCGCACTAAGTTCGAGTGCGCGAATGGGCAGTATTACCTGCTGCGAGACAACAGCCACACCTGCTGGGCAACAGCGGACGGAAAGAATTTCATCGATGCCTCGATAAAGTTATGGAACGAATGGTAGCGGAAGGCGTATTTTGAATGCGCCATCACGTTCCGCACATCGGAGCAGCCTGTGCTATAAATTCTCATGCCCAAAATCGTCGAGCGATGGCTGCTCTTTAAGTATATCAATGGCGTACTTACGCCGCTGTCGAAGCCCCTTAAGAAAAAGGGACAAGCAGAGAAGGCACGATTGAAGTATGCAGAACCTGAGCGCAAGGCGATCGCGATCGGCGTAATCCGAAGCATTGGTTAGTTCGCCGTTCCGCTGATTGCCCCCCGTTCTTTGCGCTACGTTAGCTCAGTGACCAGTTTTCCGAAATAAAGCGGCACAGAACGCGGCACGCGCCCTCCGCCCGGTACCGAAACTGGCCCGAGAATCTGGTCTTTCTCGATACCAGCCGCAGCGAGTTCGGGAAATGCGTGGACAAAATTCGTCCAGTCGGAGGAGTTCTGCGTGAGTTTGTCCATGTTCAGGCTTGGAGACCGGAACTCGTGAATTAACAAGAGTCCGGCCTCAGCTTCGTTCCAGTTCCTCTCAGCGATTCCATTTCTGAAGATGACTTGAAGCGCTTTCCTCTGTTCTCCGTCTTGGCGGTATCCCGGTCCTGAACGCCAGGTTCACTACCAAACCAGAATCCGATCCCAAGAACGAAAAATCCCCTATAAGCGACAAGTATTCACGACAGCGCTTGGCTGTAACCTTCCCACCCTTCCGTCCAAGCTTGACGGCGGCGGGATCTTTTTTAAGGTTGACGGCAACACACGCATCACCGAGAAACTTTTCCGCGTAGGAAACCGCCTGGTTTGCGATGCCCTGGGCCACCAGAAACACGCATGGCTCGATGCTCCGGCCGGAGGGGGCTACCGCATTCAACAAGCACTGTTGGTCTGAGGGGACGTCTTGGGTCGATTTCATGAATACCCCCATGTGGATTGTTGTGTGTCAAACCTCCCAATGGACATGCGCGAGGGAATTCTGAAGACTGATAGCCGGGAAGAAAATGTACACGGTTTGTCCACTCCGGAGTAACACCCATTCCCATATAGAACGCAATTCCAGAGAAAAGGTTTCACGCTGAAGGACAGGAGATTTCGTGAAAGACGCGGTACTGGTATCTATGGTGACAGTTGCTGTGAGTTGTTGTAGCACCTTGTTACCAATCGTTGCGTGCTTATTGGGCAAAACTTTTTCGGGTTTAAAGCGAAGAGGCGTTTTGTCGGTTGCAACGCCCGGCTAGGGAGACGGAGAAGGTGCAGGTATTTTTCTTGGAGCTTTTGCGCGAAACTGGCCGAGTTTCTGCGGTTCGATTGGCGGATGGAGAATACTGCTTGGGTTTCCTTATCAGGACCTCACTCGTTCAGCTGGACCAACCAGCTCGAGAATGCCTTGTTTTTGAGCAATCTTTAACAGTGGGCTCGGGCCACGTCCCGCCACTGCAAGTATTTCGACCCTGTACCTCGCACGTGTTATTGCGACGTATAATCGGTTGTGGGACGCGTAGTTCAGGTAATTAGCACTGTCCTGTGAGAACGTAGCCTTGGTCGGAGGTACCCTTCCGTCATCGACACCTACGAGCACCACGCCATCAAACTCTAGCCCTCCCACATATTCAGGAGTGGACAACACGAAACGACCGGATCTCTCCGCCCGATGGACTACTTCAAGGTCCCCGCGCTGCTTAACAACTTCGACAGCTTTATTATGTGCAACTGAAAATGCTATAGCCTGCTTTAGAAGATCATCAGCGAATGCAATTATTGCGATCTTGCTCCGCGATGTCCCCATATCAGAGGCAAGCTGGTCAGCGGAGCGATAGGCTTGTTCGATCAAGTGATCATCGTCGGGGCACGTCACTAGCCGTGGTGTCGCGCATTTTCTTTCCTCCTCGCCTGTCAGTACGCTTCTCGCCATGTTCAACGGGTTGTCAAAATTAGTGAAGAGGGTTGCGCCCGATGAGGTCACGGAAAATGCCAAGTTAACAATATCGGGAGAGCAGCGAAAAATGCTGCGCACCTCAGTTTTGTCAGTCTTTTCGCGTGCACTTGGGGTGGGAGTCAGCGCTTCGTCAAAGAGTTCGCTCGTCCAACCCCGGTCGCCGATTGCCTGCGCCCGGTCGACTGAATATGCAATGGGATAGGAGTCCGTGGACCTGGAGAGATGGTGAAAAAGTGAAAGCTCATTGATGTTGAAAAGATGACACTCATCAATGAATATGCCGTCGAATCCCTCTGAGAGCCTCCGGCGCCTCCACAATGGCGTGTCGAGTTGCCGAATCGTTGAAATCACAATGTCGTCTGTATCGAATTGCGCGGAAGTCTGCAATTGATCCTGATATCTGCGGTAAATAGTCCAGACGAATCCGCGATCACTGTCACTCGCGACTGGTAGCCCGTAAGACAATCGGGATAATTTTCTGTAGTTCTCAAGTTGCCCGTCGGCACGGCCCTTAATGACAACACTAATTTCGTGCTGGAGCATCTCGGCTAACGCCCACTGTTCCGAGGACATCAAAAGCTTGTCGAACTCTTGGGACAAGAACTTCTTGTGAGTAGGATAGTCTTGCTTCATTGCGGCTTCGATCGCTTCCAGAACGTAGAGCAGCTGGATCTGCTTTGACTCCATAGCATCCCGATCCAGAAATTCTGTTTCTTTGATCTTTTCATTAAGCAACCGCCCGCAGAGCTGCTGCAGCGTAGTCAATTCTAAGCTCTGGCGGTCGAGCTGCCTATTTCGCTTTAGGTATTCCGCGGGATCATTTGCCTCGACAATTTGTTGCACGTTTCGGCGGGTAGCCTCACTATGCGTAATCAGCAGTGCTTGAAACCCCTTTTGATCGCGTTCCGCGTTCCGCAACATACTCAAGGCTTTCAGGATTAGAGAAATGGTTTTACCCGTTCCGGCGGGCCCCTCTATCCTGTGCGGTGCATTCAGTGGTGCCGACACAAATTTCTTCTGACTTTTCGTCAGGAGATCAACCCATCGTTCGAATCCCTGGTACGCGCTGATCGAGGATGCAGGGGCACCGTCGAGCGATGTGATTTGGATCGCTGTTATCCCTTCTGGACTCTGGCCGGCTCCGGCATCCAGTCTCGGGAATTCGATGACTCGCCGATCTTCCAAGAAACGCCGAAAGTTCTTCACGCTCGGTTCTTCGTTAGGACCCCCGCCTTCGTCAGTCCCGGAGCGGTAGACCAGGACAGACCGACCGTCAGTTGGTCGCCGAGATTGACGCTCGCAATCGGGAGATAGATCGACCGAAATCCGGAACGAAGTGTGTTGACTGATGGGATGAGGGAAGAGGGCAGCCTTGGATTGGGACAACATCCGTTCCGTGATGCTAGGTCTCAGGTTGTTCCAGAATTTGACACTGAATCGTAGTGTTTTTTGAAAATACAATAATGCATCGTCTGTAGTGACGCCTTCTCCAAAAAGATCGCAGGTCTCTAGATCAACAATCACGAAATCTGGGGAGCGCCTTAGTGTCGATAGAAAGAACAGTCCATTCGATTTAATGATCTCAAACTTGCTGCTCACGCGGGCAGGCTCTGCTTTCCGGAGAAGAATGTCCGCAAACAGCCGTCCGATGTCGTAGTCGGTGGACTGAAAGAAGCGATTGGAGATTATTTCTTCAGCGGCGCTACGTTCCACGGCAATAAACCTCATTGCGCCTCGCCTCCCTGCAGGCTTCGCTGACGTCCCCACAGTGACGAAATATAGCTCGTGTCCGGATCTGGTACCCCGATACGGCTAAACAACATTGCAAAGGATTGCATGAGGTGCTCGAGGTGCGGTGAAGACAACATCCCGACGGGCAGGGCATATTCGTTGGCTCCGATGCGTAGGTTTGTCGCTGCTCGAGCATCAATTGTGCAGAGGGTCGTGAACTGGGTAGCATCGACTCCTTGAGCCAGGTGCTCGGCGATGAGTGGATACATTCCTCGAATCTCACGTAGGAGTATCACATAACCCTCATCGTCCCCAAGTGGGTCGACGCGGCTTAGGAAGTAATAGCTCGCGAGCCTCTGCCGGACAAGCTCTGAAATCAGGGAGTCCCTCAGGTCCGGCGCAAGGCTGGCTATATGCGCACAGGTGGCGCTCGACGAGTTACCCGCAAGAGCTTGTTGGGAGAGGTCATACCGCTCGCAAAGTTCAGCAAAGTGGCCGCGGAGTTTATCGGCAGTTCGGTTTCCTCCTGGAAATAGTGTTTCGAGTATTTTTCTGGGAGTTTCAGTCTCCAGTATCGACACGGAGAAGTCCTGGCGTTTGAGTGCCGATCGCATTTCCCCTATAATCCGGGACTCGAACCTGCCGACAAGTATTTCTTTACCATCTCGGTGCAACCAGTCGTCCAATTTGACGATTGGAAGGTAGTTGAAAACTCGCACCTTCTCATGCTCTAAATCGCAGCGCGCCGTAATTATTAGTCCATGGACGCGGCAGTCCGTGTATTCTTCGGCCAGACCGCAGGTAAATATAGTGCCCTGGGTGATTCGAATCGCAGCAGGAACTACAACAAGGGAGACGTGCTTTGGGGAGTTTCTGTTCACAGGCCGTTCCAGACGGTGAAGCGACCATTTTACGCCGAGGCTAGCTGTTTCGTTTGCGGAAATCTGGGGACAGACGGGACGTTTTCCCTGGTCTCGGGCTGACCACCCAAGTCCGGGGAGGCACCGGTTTGAAGACCCGCCACTACAGGGGCGCGCCGCACAGCAGGCGCTTCGGTGTAAGCTGGGTCAGCATGGGACCGAACTCCACGGGCATGTTCATTTTTATTGCAGCAGCAATTCTGTTTGTGCCGTCGTGGACGCTGCTGGTCCTTTGCTGGTTGAGTTTCCGACGTGGGAAAATCGAGGCGGGCTGCCTGGGTGGAGAAATTTGCTGTTCCATGGCGGGTTGGTCGTTGCGTGCGTGTCCACGGTACTGAACATGTTGTGGAACGCATCATGGCTCAGGCAGGGAGGCAGTCCGCACGGGATGGGGGCCGAGCCGGGGCTGTGGCAACACGTCGGGCCTGTTTTGGTTTGGTTGTTTGTGGTGGCTACGGTATTGGGCGCTCTCGGGAAACGAAAAGCGCGAGTGCTTATGCTGGCGTGGTCGGTTTCGATGTTTTTCACCTTCCAGGCGGTCTACCTACCGCAGTTCGATTGACGCTCTGCGGGTGCGGCAAAATTCGGGCCCTTAGGCGAACCTGGCGTCCGACGTGGCAGCCGCTGCTTTGGTGTCGCGCTGCAAGAACTGGAGGGTCTTTTGATTGAACTCCTCCACTTTCTCGTAGATCGGCGTACGCGCGCATCCTTCAAAGATTAGCAGCTCGGAATTTCTGGTATTGGCGTTCATCTGATCCGCAAAACGGGCGGAGGTCACTTGATCGGTGCTTCCCCGACATTATTGAATGATCAATCCAGACTTGTTCCCCATCCCGACAGAGCAGACAGCGCTCGTGAATGAGGCGGAGAGGATCATGCAGAAATTCTTCTTGACACACCCAAGCAGTTTGCCGCATTATGCGCGAAGTACGTAGCTTTGTGGACGTACACTAGCGTAATACGGACGTACTACGTTGCATTTACATAGCCAAGGCTCGCCAACTCTGTTGGATGCACCATTGTTCCACAAATTCTGCGCTTCTCTTCAGGAGGCCGAACAAGCGGCTTTGCTTGAAGCAGCGGACACCGGCGGCGTCCTCCTCCGGATCAAATCGCTCAGATTAGAACCCAACAATCTCGTGGTCGCCGGAGTGATTCCCACCGCCGCCCTTGTCTTCGAACATCCCTCCGAGTTTTCCGCGCACGTGCAGCCAAGATCGATCGGTACCATGCGGCTCACGCGGGGCAGCCTGCTCCATCCCCCTCCCAACGAGGAGTTTGGCTATGTCGTGCTGCAAACGCCCGTGGCCTCCCCGGGGCGGCTCCCGGAATCCGAGGATGGCGAGAACTCCTGGGTGGCCCTTTCCATTCGCCGGGCCTTGCGCACGTTGGCACCGAGCTCCATCGGCGCCGCCTGTTGCGCCCGCTGCAAACGGCCCATACCGCAACAGCGATTGCTGGCGGTTCCCAACACCCGAGTTTGCACAAATTGTCAGCAAAAAAAGGAGAAAGCATGATCGAAGCAACCAGTGACCTCGTAACCTTGAAGAAGTTTCCGACACTTGAAGAAGCTAACCGTGCCGCTGGCCTGGAAGCCGGAAATACCGGTGCCCTTTCCATTCCGGTCGTCGCGTTCCGCCAAGGTAAACGGACCGTCGCGACAGGTGCGCTTCCTATGAGCTGGGTGCGAAATCGGCTCGAGTCTCGCTCTGCAAAATCCGCCAAGAAAGGCGGCTCGATGCGCGACGCAGAGGCCGCATGGAACCGTCCAGAGCTTCCGGAGCACTCCCAGTCGATCGCGAAGTACCTTCTGGAGAATTACGGGAAAGCCTACATAATCCCCCCTCTCTCACTGAACATCCAGCATCGAGTGCATCTCTATATTCCAGATTATCCGTCGGATTTTATTCCGGGATATCTGGTGATCCCCGGTTCAGCGACGCTCGCCATCACCGACGGACAGCACCGGAGGACTGGAATTGTGCAAGCGATGGATCAGATGGATGAGGTAACCTCGGCGAAGTTCGCCAGCGACGCGGTTGCCATCATGATTACCTGCGAAACTGATCTCAATCAGATCCACCAGGACTTCGCCGATTGCAGCAAGACCAAACCGCTGCCGCTGAGCCTGCTCGCAGTCTATGACCGCCGGAATCCGGCAAACAGGCTGGTAAGCGATCTCGAGCGCATGTGCCCGCTATTCAAAGGCCGAATCGACCCCACCAGCAAGACGCTAAGCAAGAAATCGACTTTCCTGTTTCTGGCGAATCAGCTCCGGCAGCTCGTAAAGGAGCTTCTTGCCGGCAGCTATGCCCTTGCGGATCGTGATTTCGAAAAACGGGCTGTTGAGCTTCTTGGGCATGAGGAGCAGTACAACGCAGCTGTCCAGAAATTCGTGGAGTACGTCAATTACCTGACCGGTTTCAACAAGGACCCAGCCGCGGGCGATGATAGCGCTGCCTCCAGTTGGACCAGCAATCCCTCGATACCGGCCATCCCAGTGTGGCATGAGATTGCCAAGCTCCCGGTGGGTACCCTCGAAATCAGCCAGGTTCCCGTGAAACGGGAGGAAGGCTGGATTTGCTTATCAGCTACAGGCCTCAACCTGATCGGTCGGATCGGCCACAAGCTTTTTACGAACGCCGAACTGGCGACCAAGTGGAAGCACTACGCCGACAAATTGGGGGACCCGCAGACTATCAATTGGAAGCGCGATGCTGCGATATGGCAAGGCAATATAATTCAGGGCACCAAGCTGCTCACGCAACAAGCGCCGGTAAAGCACGCGTACGAACAAGTTCTTCAGACCATCGGCCTCAGCAACACCTTGCCGATTCCTCTCTTCGCAGGCGCGAAGGAGTCAGCGAATGGCTAACAACCAACAGCAAGGCCAGAACTGCCCCTCATGTTCCGCGTCCCTAGTTGAACGCGGCTTCTTTTGCGCGTCCTGTGCCGCCCAGGTGCGCTGCAAGGAGTGTCGCGAGCCTCTCGAAAAGGGCGCCCGTGCGTGCGTAATGTGCGGTACGCCCATTGGGACGGGCGCAGCAAGTCCGAGAGCGAACGGTAACAGCTCTCCAATGAATACACTGGATCTGCAGGAGGATACCCGCAGCCGGTCTCTGCGAATCAGCTTCACGGATTCCGCCATCGGCAGCATCGGCGAGACGGTGAATCAGCTCGTTTCGGACAAGCTGGCTAAGCACGGGCCGCGCTCGCTCAAGGTAGTAGGCGACCCCGTGCCAGCCGTACCGCAGTTACCCGCGGCCGCATCGGCTGCCACTGGGCAGGTAATTGATGCCCCGCACGTGGTAGATCGCAAACCATTTGCGCAACCCAACGGAGATGGGGAGCGAATCCGTAATATTTTCGAGCCAGATGGCGAAGACTTTAAGCTCGAAGAAAATCGTCTCAAGGCTGACAGTCGTCTCGACTACGCCCGCCGTTTGACGTACTTGTTCATTTACGCGCATGAGCTGGCTGGAAGAAAGCCAATCCGATTCGACCTCGTGAAAAAACTATTAGAAACATCGAAAGTATGGGACAACAACACGGGCCATCTACTCAGGCACAAGATGGCCGTGGAGATCGAGGGAGATACGATCCGCCTCAAGAAGGAAGGTAGGGAGAAGGCAGTTCTGGCCCTGGATGAGATTTTGGACCCCGCCCATCCAGACGCCGGATGGACGCCTGAATCTCAGAGTCGGACAACAAGGTCCGGCGGAGACGCTAAAGAAGCGAAACCGACCGGCAAGGTGGGCAGAAAGCGATCGAACCAGGCAGAGGAATGGGCGGCAAAATGGGAGAAGCATTCGGAAAATGTTGATGGTCATTTTATCCTGAAGGACAAGACCATCCTCGACAAGGCTATTCTGGCGCTCTGGGCTATCCACAAGGTGGGCGGCAAAGTGGCGTCCGCTCTTTATATACAGCGGTTCATCGCGGCCGCCTTCTCGTTCAACGAAAATCTAAGATCTGTTCGTGTGGCGTTCGACCGTGAGAATGCACGCGAATTTATCATTCCGGGCGATGGCGGCTACAAGCTGACGCCGAGCGGAACGAAACGTGCTGAGCAGATGGCAAAGGCTGCAAAATAATGAGCATTTCGCCTGCGCAACTAGTTACAGAACTTTCAACCGTTGTCGATGCTCCCTTTGCCCAAGCAGCAGTTGAAAGCTACGTAGAAATGCAGCAGCGTTTTCTTGCAGGCGACTGGAAACCGGCGGAACTGGACGGTGGTCGCCTCTGCGAGGCGCTCTCTCGAGCCCTTTATCAGCTCGATTCCGGCGTAGTCACCCACAGCGACTTGCCCGGCGCCCTCTGTGATCTCTTGGAAGATTTCAAGAAGAAGGGGTGCCACAAGTTGGCGGAGGGAGATCGTCGGCATTTTTGCAAGGCCATCCGTCTCGTTTACAAGTTTCGCTCTGACCGCGGACCGGTGCATATCTCCGCCGTATACACCGCAAACTACATCGACTCCATGCTGGTTCTGCATGTTGGAAAATGGATGCTTGCTGAGTTTCTGCGTCTTGCCTGGACTGCTGACAAACAGGTCATCGCCGATACGATCGCTCAGATCGTCCAGCTCCAGCACACGCTGATTCACGAATTGGACGGCAAACCATTCGTTTTGGCCTCCGGCATTTCGGCGGCCGACGAAATTCTACTTCTATTGAATCACGCGGTGGGGAATCGCCTCAGCCGCGCAGCAATTCGAGAGCGTGCGCCGCTGCAGAAAGCCCCGACGCTCAACGCGGCGATAACGAGACTCATTGCCGATCGCCAAATTCAGCAGGCCCACAACGGAGATCTTGCTCTAACGCCCCTCGGTCAACAGCGAGTCATGCAGGAAGTAATTCCAGGACACAGTCCGTAAAAACTGCCACCATTTTATGCCAAATCCACCATCTACGGGACTGAATCATGAGCCAGCCTGAAATCTTCATTATCGAATCACTCGAATTCGAAGATGAACGCGCCAACCATTTTGAGGGCCGGATCATCTCGCAGATTCTTGCGCTGAGTGGAAAAACATGGTCTTCCCGGCGTCTTAAACACCGGTTCCGCGAGGCGCCTCGTAACAGGAGTTTACGACAGTCCTGGCTCCGTTCCCATTCAAATCCCGGGACGGTCGGCCATCTCCTTTTTAAGCGGACAGTCCAGTGAACCGTGCGTCGAATGTAGGCGAAGGAGGGGCCGAGACCGTGTGGCCCTTCCCGAGCGGTCACACCCAGACCCGTTCACGAGCCACATTTTCGCAACCGGAGTTTCCGCACCATCCCACGGATCAAACATCGCAGCTTCGCGCCCCGGCCGTGATAACAATGTATGCCGACATTCGGAATCGTGGTGGGACCGGGATTTGCTTCCGCTGGGGATGACTTGACAGCCACTCGCTCCAGGAATAAAAACGCCTTTCGAAGATGCTGTCTGGTCGGAACGGAGGAGTTTCTGAGCCCGATCGATCCCATCGTCAATGCCGCCTTTTCCGTCTTCAACAACAAGGGGGCGTACGCCCTTCTCGTCGCTTCTGGACTCTCCAGAGCTGCGGGCATCCCGACCGGTTGGGAAGTTGCCACCGACCTGACCCGCAAACTAGCCATCGCCGCCGGACAACCGCCGGACGCAGACGGGGTCGCGTGGTATCGCACAACGTTCGGCGAAGGGCCTACCTATTCGAAACTCCTCGATCAGCTGGGCATGACGCCCGAGGAACGAAACAACATCCTGCGCGGCTACTTTGAACCGAGTGAAGACGAGCGGAACAACGGATTGAAGATACCGACCGCGGCGCACGCGGCCATCGCCGAACTCGTCCGTGACGGCTACATTCGCGTTATCCTCACGACCAATTTCGACAGCCTGATCGAAATGGCGCTCGAAGCGGCTGGGGTAGGACCGACGGTTCTCGCCAGTCCCGACGCGATCGAAGGCGCGCTCCCGCTCCAATTTGAAAAATGCACCGTGATCAAATTGAACGGCGACTATCGCGATCTGCGCATCCGCAACACCGTGGAAGAACTCACGGACTATGATCCGAGGACGTCTTCGCTTCTCGACCGTGTCTTTGATGAATACGGGCTCATCGTTTGCGGATGGTCGGCCGAGTGGGACATCGCGCTTCGCAGGGCGCTCGAACGCGCGCGCAGTCATCGCTTCCACATGTACTGGGCGCGCCGCGGCGAACTGACCGAACAGACCCGGCGCCTGATCCAGTTGCGGCGGGGCACGCCCGTGCCCATCGCGGACGCGGATTCGTTCTTTCGATCCCTCGCGGAGAAAGTCAACGCCCTCGAACAGAGCGAACAGCAACATCCGCTCTCTGTCGAAGTCGCCGCCGCGTCCGTCAAGAAGTACGTCAGCGAGCCCCGCCGTGTAATTGCACTCGCGGATCTCGTTCAGGAAGAAACCGAACGCATCTACGCGATCGTAACGAGCGACCAGTACCCCGTGGACATACAACCCACTCAGGTCGAGAACGAAATCGCGCAGCGGGTAAAGCAATTCGAAAACCTTTCCGCCATTCTCATTCGGATGCTCGCCGCCGGCTGCTCCTGGGGATCCTCACATCACGAACGAATCTGGTCGCGCTGCGTTCAGCGGCTCGCAAATTTCCCCTTGGTAACCGGTTACACCATCATTCCTTACGTGAGTCTGCGTTTATATCCCGGGGTTCTGGCTTTGTACGCCGCAGGCCTCGCTGCGCTCAGCGCCGGCAACTTCGAAACGCTTCGCGCCGTGCTTGTGGATGCTAAAGTCTCCGATGACGGAAAGCCGGAACGGCCCGCCGTCACAAAACAGGATGCGTCCTCAGCGCTACAAACCGAGTTCGCGCAGAAAGCGCTCTTTGCCGGACAGAAGCTATTCACACCAATGAACGACCGGGTTCGCGATGTGCTTCGTGAGACTTTGCGCGATGCAGCACCCGACGACAAGCAATACGATGAGCTGTTCGACCGTCTCGAATATTTCATGTCGCTCATACGTTTTGAGGAGGAGAAGCAAGGAGGCGAGAGCGGATTGCCTCTCATCGGACGCTTCTCCTGGCACGACGGAAAGCGAGTCACGTTCGAGAGAATTGTGCGGGAGGCTACAAATCAGGGAACCGGCTATCCGCCGGTCCAAGCCCGGCTCTTTGCTTCGAGTGACGGCCTCATTACGCTCTTGAAGGATTACCAGGAACAGTTCCTTCCGCGCATCTCTCGCCGCCTTTTCTAAAATCTACGCCCTCGCCTCGGGCCTGTTCCCCAGGCACTCTGGATAAGCGCCGAGGGTCTCCTAGCACCGAGTTCACATTGCACTTGGCTTGGCAAACTGTCTTCTTGCTAAGTTTGGCTACGGATCTCGAAAGGAAGTCAAACAACTTGTGAAGGCAGAATTCTATTCTCCCCATGGGGCTGCCACGGGTGGCGACGGCGCCACCACCGATCATATGCGCTAAACTGTCCTGAGAAGCATAGCCCGAATTTGCATGTGAGTCTCCATGTTCGATTACGATGTCGCTCTGTCCTTCGCCGGAGAACAACGAGCCGAGGTTCTCCAGGTCGCGGAATGCCTAAAGAGAGCGGGAGTACGCGTTTTCTACGATGAAGACGAGAAGGCGACCCTCTGGGGCAAGAATCTTTACGATCACCTTTCGGACATCTATCAGCACAAGGCTCGATACTGCGTTATCTTCGCGTCCCGGGAGTATGCCGAAAAGACGTGGACAAACCTGGAACGGCAGAACGCGCAGGCGAGAGCCATTGAGAACAAGTCGGCGGAATACATCCTCCCGGTACGGTTCGATGCGACCGAGATTCCCGGCCTTCTGCCGTCCATCGGTTATCTGGACTTCCGGCGCGAGGGGCCGTCAGGAATCTGCGTGGCGCTGCTGGCCAAACTTGGAAAACCCGCGCCCTTTTCTTCCTCCTCCATCTCTTCCCTGAGCTGTGAACTATCGCCCCGCGCGATGGTCCAGGCACTCGACGGCAGGCTCGCAATGCCGGTGGTCGAGTCTTGTCAATGGGGAGAAGAAATCGAAATCTCCGTCCTCGGCTCCGACAACGACGCCTTTTTTTCGCAACTGCGGGAGCAGCGACTGGAACTCGTTGTTGCCTACCATTTCGACGTAGCCACGGCAAAGCCCACGAAGGCTACCCGCCAGGTCGTCAAGGGCGCAGTCACGTGGAATCTCTCGTTCTCGCCCACGCGAACAGATTTCACCAATTTCATGGAGCCGGGGTCCGGAGGCACGAGCGCGAACGAGTTCGCAAAGATCAGGGCGGAACGGCTTCTCCTGAACCAACACGTGCACACTCCGGACGCAAACGCCCCGACCCTCCGGCAAGTGAATGACACGATGCGGGAGGTGTTGATCCGAGGCATGAATACGGCGGCCAAGATCGAACGCTCTCCTTTTCCGGAGCTTTATGGCGTTCTGAAGTTCGAACCGAGTGTTTTCCTCGAGACCGCTTGGATTATCGCCGCCGCAAATCTCAAATTAAGCTCGTCCGTCGAAGTCATCGACAAGTTTGTGCTCACGCTGTTGGGCAGAACACTTCAGGTAGACTTCTCCGGCCGTAGACGCCGTCAGTATGTCAACGTGGAACCCTATGAAATCCGTATCCAGGGTGCTCTCGATCTCGAATCCTGATCGCGATCTCAATTGGGACCGACATCGTCCAGACGTCCAGATAGGTAAAACACGCCCGAGGCGGCCACCGAACCGCTCTGCCTGCAAGTTTGATGAGGGTCTCTCGGGTTGTGCTTCGTTGTTGTGCCGCGATTTTGATAGCTGTTATGCTGGGATTACAGCTAAGCGGAATTCACCTCGGAGCCTGCACCCAGCAACAGAACGGATATTCGTTATTCCCCCAATTCCAGAGAGCCGTTGCGCCTCGATTTCATGCGAAGTGCCTGACGATCTAATCGAATCCTGAAGAGCTTGATAGAGTTGCGATTCAGGTTTAATGCGTTGTCCAATACCCTGATGATTCCGGAACGTGGAAACCACAACCTTGAGGCCGCCGCCGGGAACCTCCATAAGTCTAAAGAATGCCGCATCATGCTTCGCTTCGGTCATCCGTCGAGCTGCGGCTGACCAGGGCACGGAACATTTCTTGACTACAGAGAGTGTGGCCCTGAGCCGATCAACAGCCCGGCATCCCCATTGGTCAGCGGCCTCGGTGACAATGCGCTCTGGGATGAGCAACTGAAGGGCAAACATGTCGCATAATTTTTCAAGTTTCCAATATTCCTTCCGCCCTGAAGGAGGTTTTGCGCCGAGCTGATGTAGCACGAGGTGGCCAATCTCATGTGCGATCAAAAACCGTTCCCAGTTGGTGAACGGTTCCTGAGGACGACTCGCGGTGGAATTTAGAATGATGACGGGCTTTGTCGTGGCATCAATGAGCACCGATCTCGCGCTCTGAAGTTTATCCCGTCGGATTCCGTGGATACCGAGGTGTCTGCAGATTGGGCGGAGAGTAACCGGGCAAAGTGAGTTCCCCCGCAGGCGCGAAACGGCGTCGCGTAAAACAGTTTCATATAACTCTGGATTCAGTATCATCGATATAAGAATGCGCGAATGCTGGGCGAACCATTTGGGTATTCCTCGGGCGTGGAGATCCCGCTTTTGGCGCTGACCGCCGACTCCGATACGCTGTACCCCTTCCAAGGAGAGTCTTTCGTCTGTGCGAGCCATTTTGCTAGCGATATGGCGACCCGCTCACCGTTTTCATCATCGACAAAATTTCCCAACGCGAGTTTGTCCACTGCCTGCTGAAGTGGGAAGAGTCGCTCACCCAGTGTCTCCTTAACTCGGCGGTCGATGAAAAAGTGAACGCGCCAAAGCCTATCAAAACGACGCAATTGCGCGTCGAGGTGGCCACCTGCCAAAAGCCCATCGTGCTTGTCCTCGAAATCGCAGAAGCGCTCCACCTCTTCGCCTACCGCAATTTGAACTTCGGCGATCTTGCGGTTCATGGCGACCGGACAATACATCACCAGTGAACCGTGGGGGAGGCCAAAGTCATCTTCGAGCGTCCGAAGCACCGAGTTTCGATTCTTCGGAGCAGCCTTGGGATCCTTCGGATCGCGGGCATAAAGCGCTTTGATAGCTAAGACTTTGTCCCCTGGGAGGTCCCCAGCGAAGCGGGCACTAAGATGTGTGAACAACTCACGGCGTTCCAAGCTGGATAACAACTTTGCCGCTACTTCGGCGCGTCCGCGTCGTTCTTTGTCCGCCTTAGATTCACGGATACCTAGGGCACGTTCGCGACACTTGCTAAGCATTTCTTCATCGCTCAGGGGAAGTAGAAATTTGACTATTTCGTCCTCATTTTCGATTTCACCCCACAGCTCATAAAGTGCTCGATCCATCATCGCCGTGGCAGCAAGTTTTGTACGATGAAACAAAACAGTCTCTGCGAGTGAGTACCGCCACTCCAGCAAATCAAGGATATTCGAGACCGCGTCTGTGCGGATTTTTGGACGCTTACCTAATGAAATGACAAATCGATCAGTACACTGCGGGGTTGTAGTCCCTCGACCTTCTGTGCCTCTTCGAATCTCCATGTATTGTAGAAGGCGGTCGTCGAACGGACGCGGTTTTCCAATGTGGTACCAATCTCGATGAATATAATCCAGCAAATCGGCACAAATTGTGTTTCCGATCATGTCATGGCAAATCTGTAGTCGGATCGCACTTGACGCATTAAGTATATTCTGGGCTGCCAAGTGTGGATCATCCATCCCCGTCTGTGGGGGTTTGCGAATAAGCAAGCGGACAATGTCGGATGGCTTAAGACCAGCTGTGCTCAACTCAGAGGGAACATATTTTTCAAAAACATCGTCGATCAACTTTGCCAGGACACGACCATCGACGTCACGCCACTCGCGATCTGTGAAAACTATATCAAGTCGTTAATCCGCGTCATGTTTCGAGACAAGCTGAAGCTCGTCCTCCACTGTGTGGCCTGCGGCAATATGTCCGATGTCATGTAGGAGAGTCCCAAGCCTGACGAACCGGCTCTCCTGTTCAGTAAGCGGTGGTGCCCAGGTTGCATCACCAAGGAATTTATCGCTATTAGTCTGCACAGCCGCGATCATTCTTTGTACGACATTAAGCGCTCCAAGCACGTGTTCTAGCCGTTTATGCGTAGCGCCCCGAAACACAACGTATGATTGGCCAAGTTGGTATATGCGCCCCAGCCTCTGGAAAGCCGGATGATTCACAACAGCGACCTCTTCCGGGAAGAGCCAGACAAAGCCGCTGATCGGCAGGAAGAACTCATGTCTGTCAGCCTTCCGGCTGGACCGCGCCATTACCGAGTTGACGTCTCTCTTGTTTTCATTCGAGGATAAAGCCGGGATCTTATCTGGATCGGCTTGTCGTGGAACCTCACCGGCTAGGGGTAACTGCTCGTTGGGATCGCCGCGATTGGGTTTTGGCATGTTGTTTTCCCCGTGTGCTGGCAGCCGCACTACGGTCAGTTTACGACAACGGATGGCACAGGGTTCAAACAAAATTGGGGTGAATGCTGGCCCCAGCATCTGGTACAGTCATAGTGCCGATCGCACCGACCGGGCGTATCCTCGTTAAACGGACGAGAACCCAAAATGGAAATCCTGACTTGTCTCGAACAGCGGAGTTGGGATGCGATATTGGTGGGTCAACCAGAATCAAACATTCCGCCAAGAGATCGCGGGTGGTTTCCTCTGGTCTCCTAAGCGCAACTCCAATGGTGCGCGCAATCCATTCTACGAGTCGATGCGAGAAGTCTCGCCTGGAGACCTGATATTTTCCTTCGTAGATACTCGGGTTGTCGCTATCGGAATCGCCAAGTCCTATTGTTGGGAGTGCCCGAAACCAATTGAGTTTGGTTCTGTAGGGCAGAACTGGGAAAATGTCGGATGGAGAGTGAACGCATCGTTTACTAAATTACTGAACAAGATCCGACCCAAAGATCATATGGGAGTATTGAGAGATGTTTTGCCGGATCGCTATTCACCTCTCCAGGCCAACGGAAACGGAATCCAGTCAATCTACCTGACAGAACTCTCTGAGGACTTCGCGGAAGTCCTCGGCGGATTGATTGGAGAAGAGGCTCGCTCACTCATCGCCGCAGCCGAAGCTTGTGCCGCTGTTGAAAGCTCCAGAATCGTGACAGGCGACGAATTGGATGTCTGGGAAAGCAGGATCGAGCAGCAAATTGAGACTGATCCATCGGTGACTGAGACAGACCGAGAGGCAATTGTCCGAGCACGGCGTGGCCAAGGCCTTTTCAAGCAGCGCGTCATGCGAATTGAAACCCACTGCCGGATAACGGGTGTCGATAACCCAAGTTACCTTCTGGCCAGCCACTGTAAGCCCTGGCGAGATTCTTCAAATGAAGAGCGCCTGAACGGTGAAAACGGCTTACTCTTGACGCCTAGTATTGACCTTTTGTTCGACCGCGGATTTATCGGGTTTGAGGATTCCGGAAATCTCATCATCTCGCCGGTCGCCCACAAGCCTTCTTTGCAAAGGATGGGCCTCGAAACGAAAGGGATCACCAACGTCGGTACCTTTACTAGTGGCCAGAGACAATTTCTTGAGTTTCACCGCAACGCGATTTTGCTGAGAGTCGCTCGATGAATTTCTTCGTCGCGGTCACTGATTACGATTGGTTCCAATTGCATGCGTCCAAGCCTTCCGTGGTTGAAGTAAATTTCTGGCGCCCATCTCCTGAGGCGTCATTCAAAGCCCTCAGCGTCGGTGAAATGCTGCTATTCAAGCTTCATTCGCCGCACAATTTTATTGTCGGTGGAGGGTTCTTCACCCGCTTTGTCCATTTGCCGATCTCGCTCTCATGGGAAGCTTTCGGTGAAGGCAACGGAGTTCGATCTCTTTCGGAAATGCGTGAAAGGATCGCCAAGTACAGACGCGTGCCTATCGAACCGACGGAGAACCCAAATATCGGTTGCATACTCTTGGCCGAACCATTCTTTTTCAGAGAAGTAGAATGGATTCCGGTACCCTCGGATTTCAGCCTTAATATTGTCCAGGGAAAAGGGTACGACAGCGAAGACGGAACCACTGGTAGGGCCCTCTGGGGAGCAGTCACCGAAAGGTTGGCCGCACGAGCTACTGAGAACCTTGACCCTGGTCCAGCGACTATCGCAGCTGTCCAGAGTATCCGCTACGGCGAGCCTATGGTCGTTCGACCTCGACTCGGCCAAGGCGCATTCAGAGTGATTGTGACGGACGCTTATGAACGCAGATGCGCAATCACGGGCGAGCGTACGCTGCCGGTGCTGGAGGCTGCTCATATAAAGCCTTACAGCTTGGGCGGTCCGCATGAACCCGAGAATGGTCTACTTTTGCGAAGTGACCTGCATACGTTGTTCGATCAGGGATACGTGACTATTGACGCGGATCAACTGAAAGTGGTCGTCAGTAGTCGCATTCGGGAAGAATTTGAGAACGGGCGAGACTACTATCATCTCCACGGAAGAGCAATACGCCTCCCGCGCGAGAATGACAGCTTGCCGTCGCACGAATATTTGGCTTTCCACAATAGTGTGTTTCGCTAATCATTGCACTTTTCCAGCGGTTCACGAGCGACTGCAATTGGCCAAGATCACGGTTTGCGATGCTGCGCGCAAAAGCGAAAGGACTGTTCATGTCCCACATCGCGCGAAAACCGATCTGATTGAATATGTAATTTGTGTCACTGTCTTCGGCGTAGATAAACTTACCCGGATACCGCGCGATCAGAGACTGCAGAATCGTCTTCAAACCGGCTGCGCTGAAATTTACGGCTGAGTCAAACCGCAGTCCGTCGACGTGATATTCGTCGAACCACATGGCAGCATTTTCGACGAAGAAACGCTGGACATCGGGAGAATCGTGGTCGGGACGCTGGCCAAAGCCTGTGTCAACTGTGCTGAAGTAAATGCCTCCGCCGCTCGTAGCATCGCTCTCGTTGGTGCGGTGAACGTTATTGCCGTCGAACTGCCACAGGTTATCTGTCGGGTCCATGTGGTTATAGACGACATCGAAAAACACAGCCAAGCCCCGTGCGTGACAGGCATCGATCAAACGACGAAGGTCATCGGGCTTTCCGTACAAAACCTCGGGCGCGTAATAATTGGATGGATTGTAGGCCTCGCCTTCCGTTCCCCGGTATTCCCCGGTTGGCAGAAACTGCACTGCGTTGAAGTTCAAGGCGCGGATGTAGTCGAGCTTGGTTTCAAACTGCGAAAAGGTTGCGATCCCACCGTTCACGCCGGTAACCACCGGTAGGCCATCATTTCGGCCGGCAAAAGATCCCACGTGGGCCTGATAAAGAATGAAATTCTGAAACGCCGGCGTTTGAAACGGCGCGTTGAAAATAAATGTGCCGGGATCGGCGACAAGGGCCGGCAGTTTGGGGTCCGATGACGCGACCTGGCGCGTACATGGATCCGTGCGCAGCAGCGGCAGCCCGCCCGGGTCATACTTGTCGCCACCGCGATTCTGTATGGAGAACTGGTAGAGATGTCCAGCGCTGACGCCGACGATATCCGCCGACCAGTAAGCCGGGTTCGCAGCTTCCTTACCGAGAGGAAATGAGACTGCCGGCGTGCCGGAATCCGGCTGCAGGAACACATTGACCGCCGAGGCGAAAGGGGCCCAGACGCGAAAACTACTGCCCAATTTGTCCGGAAAAAGTGTTGCGCCCAGGCTTGCAGTGCCACTTGGAGAAGAAGAAAGAACGTACATCTGCTACCTCCGATTGGAAATTGGGCTCTCGAACCGGACTTCCCGGCCGGGAACACCGGAAGCTTCCAGTTACTCGAAGCTGCCCGAGCAGTTGAAGGGACTTCGCCGTTACACATCCTATGCTAAATTCTATTGTCATTTTTATCCCAAGGTACTAGTTTAGCTGCTAACAACCTGAATTTTGTCGGTTCTGAAGGGAAAAACTGGGAGGACGTAAGCATGAGACGTTTGGTTTTAATGTTCGCCGCATTGGTTTTTCTAGCAGTTACTATGTGTCACCCTTCAATCTCGCGAACTTCTCCCTCCCCTCAAATCAACCCGTTCGCCGAACCAGTTCTGGAGGTGCAGGGGGACATAACGAAGTGGGAGCGCGACGCGAATATTCAAATTGGGTTAGTTATTGGCATCATCGTTTTCGGTGCTCTTATTACTGTATTTCAAAGCTCAAAACAAAACTGGTGCAAGACGGCAACGGTCGCACTTGGCATAGCTACAAGCGTATTAACTGGAATTAGCGCAAAGGTTTTTCCGGCAGATTACAGGAGCTATCAAAATGCGGCTACGGAAGGGAAGGCGGTCCTGAAGAACTTAGAAGTGATGAATGCAGTCTTCCAGCAGGCACACCCGGTAGGGCCAGATTTAACGACGTTTACAAGGGACTTCACCGATAGAATCGACACCTTCAACAGCATTGCTAAGAGGCTGGAAGGAAGCGCCGTTACTCCGTCGGCAACTAAGTCTAGCGGAATTCAGTTGCTGCGACCAGTTTACGCCCAAGCTGCCCAAGAAGCTCCTTCGTGGGTCCAGAATCTGCCATCGGACAGTCGCAACCTCTACTTTCGTGGGAAAAGCAGTCAGTCTTCACTCTCAAGAGCGAAAAGCGACTCATTCAATGAGGCAATAAAACAAGCTTCCGCTGCCTTAACGCCCTCCGAAATCTACACCGACACCACATTGGTCAGAGATGCCGCAGTTGCTCAGGACACCTTTTTCACTTTCGACAAGAACTCTTCTATGTATGTCTACTACACCTTGCTTCGAATAAGCAGGGGAAGTCTTCAGCCCTCACCATACGTACGAAAGCATTGGCGTCCCGTCGCGTTGGCTTACAACTCGAACTCTGGGCTGTTCGTATTCGATGATAACGGAGTTGTTTCTCAGGTTAGAGTTGAGCAGACAGAGATTCGCCTCCAGGAACTCTTTCGACTTAAAGTCTCAGACCGACCAGCCGACCTAACTGTCGATACTGAATCTCTGTTCGCCACGTCCAACAACAGCCTGGGGTGCACCGTTTATCAGTATTCCTTGGCCAATAAGAAAACATCGCAAAAATTGATTGGCCTGACTGCCGGCCAGCAGGGATGTGATGGCATTGCGGCTGAAAATGGAGCGCTTTACGTCGTGCTTGCCCGAAGGAAAGAAATTCGTTACTGGCCGAGGTGGGGCGTGTCAACCTACGACAGCTGGAATTTTCAAGAAATCAATCCTGAGGGCGGTGTTTTAGCTTTGGATAAGGAAGGCAATCGTTTGATATATGCGGCCCAGTTAGGCACCGCGTACGGAATCTCACTTTCGGCCAAGAAGATACAGGCGTTGGCCTCGGACATTGGTGCAGTTCACGCAATTGCGAAGAACTCCAGCCAAATCCTCCTCGCATCCGGGAAAAAGGTACTGTTCTATGCAAGGGCAGATTTCCAGGGCGAAAACCCTCCGGCTACAATGCAGTCTCTTACTGGTGGGAATATATCCGGCGTTGCAGTGGATAGCTCAAATAGCGCATGGGTGGCGGATTTTGATAATGGAATAATTGAAGGTCCGTTTCCATTGAGTTGATACATAGGAATACCCTGTCGCCAAAAAGGTACCCGCGCCGTCTCCACCCCGGCCACATGCATTTTTCACAGGCCCATCGTCGCCGCAAGCTCTTTTCCGTTTTATGTGTTCGGATTGCCTTTGTAGAGCGTGCGAAATTGGTCGCGCTTTCCATACTTTGTGTTGCGTGTACGAGCGGCTTGACCGTGGTCCGCGGGCATATCTTCGTGTGCACTGGCACCGCTACGCGATGTACACCCAGAAGCAATATGTGACTCGAAGACTGGAACGCATCCTAACGAAATGAGGGGATCCGAGTCGCCGTGTTGACCACCGATGTGCTTCCTGAAGCGCGAGAGGGTTGGTATGAGCGGCAGCTCCGGGGTGGAGTACAGGCCGTCATCTGCCACCCAAAACTTGTCCAAACTGGGCTCGATCTGATCGAGTTTCCAACGATCCTGTTTTACGAGACTGATACTCCATCTACGTACTTCGGCAAGCTAGCCGGAGAAGCTGGAGAATCGGGCAGCGCCTTCCGGTGAAGGCTAAATCTCTTCACTACGCCGAGACGATGCAGGAGAGCTGCTTTCGGCTGATGGGCAAGAAGCTGCTCGTCTCTCTAGCCATGGAAGGGAAGTTCTCTTCGGAAGGATTGCAAGGTATCAACGATGAGGATGACATCCTCATGGCCATGGCCCGCGAACTGGTAACAGAGAAGGGAATCGGCGAGAGGGCGGATGCGGTTTGGGTGACTCTTCAGAAACAGCCAGAGACAATCCAACCAGACAAGAAAAGGAGGGCGCTATGGGTATTCTGGGACTAACGCACGATGAGCACGGCGCGGCCCTTGAGAAACTCCCCGTGGCGATCAAAGTCGCCATAGGAGAAGGGCCGGCACCCGATGACGAGAATGGTAGTCCGCGGGCGCTATTTCATTTCGTTTTCAAGCGGAGAACCATGCGGGGACAAATGGTGTACTGGGAACCCGCACCAGACATCGCCGAAGTCTTCGGGGACAAACCGAAGGAATTGGCAGTGGTGTTCCTGAATGATGACCCGAGAGAAGTATGCCCATCGGAATACGCCCTGTGGACGAAGAAGGGCCGCCTCTGTCACGGAGAGCTTGTGCAGATCGCCAATGGCAACGCACCACGCTACGAAATGCAGGCAATCCGGAGGACAACCGAGCACCCCGAGGGAGAGGCCTGGCCGGGTAATCGCAAGTATGCGGATGGACCGATGGAAGGGAAGCCCATCGAAGGTTGTGGCGAAGGCTGCCCCGAATTAGAGAGTGGCAAATGCGGCCCCTCGGCGGATCTTTATTTCATCCTGGAAAAATTTCCGAGCCTGGGTGCCATCTGCCGACTGCATACGGGAAGCAAGACCTCAGTCCCCAATCTGTCGAATGCCGTGGCTCAACTGCACAGTTGGAATGGGGGCCGATTGAAGTGGGTCAGAGCCATTCTGAAGGTCAGACCGGAGCTTCGCTGGCATCTGGGGCAATTCGGAGAGTGGGAGAGTTCCGTTGTCCCCATTCTGAGCCTTGAGATCGGAGGGGCAACGCTGGAAAGTCTGGGCGACAAGATGAACGAGCCGGCAAATCTGCATCTGGAAGCGCAGCCAGCTTGCACCGGTGAACAACGAGGGCCATTCGTCGTGCGAGAAAGCGAAGTGGAACGTGCCCAAGAGATTGCCGATGAGTTCTATCCGCGGAACAGGAACCTTCTGGAAGAGCAAAGCGGCGCGATCATTCAATCCCCAGGGAATGCTGAGTTGTGCGCGAGGATCTGCGAACTAACACGACTTCTCGGCTACAACGCAGCCAAGACAAAGATGCTGGTGGGGCAGTGCAGGCTAGATCTGGTGGGACTCGAGAGGAAGTTGCAGCACGAACTCGATGAGGGGCCGCAGCTTGCTCCCGAGAGCGGTGGCGGCAAACCCTCCCGACGTCACGGTGGCATAAACGAACCACCTTTCCACAAAGATGTGGGCACTAAAACCTTTTCCACATGTTCGCGCAAGGAGTGAAAGACGGGGAGCATCGGTCATGGTTGTGAAGAGCATGTCGGACGAGGGGACGACTGCAACCCTTCGGTTAACATGAGGGTCGTTGACAACGTACCCATAGCGATTCAGGGATTGCGGCTTTGAAACGGTGCCCGGTAGTGGGTCAGGCTGCATGCGACGTGCAACGGCCCGGTTGTACTAGGTGGTGATTTCTTTCAGAAGGTCTTAAAGGGCAAAGAAGGTCTTATCACCGAGCTGGTTATGCCGGACCATTTTCGAACGCTGGCGAATGCCGCCCGCTGTAAGAAAAGGTATGCGCTGATTGTCGGCAGCTACGGGAAAGGAAGAGAAAGGCTTAAATTAATTAAAGAGGCGCTGATTAAGGTGGGCCTAATTGGGCTAATACTCGACGAATATCCGGACATCGAGGAGCAAACGCTCACGGAAAAGATGGTCACTTATGCTTCTATCTGCCGGTTTGTCATTGCAGATGACATCGCACCCTCGGGACACATAAAGGAGCTTGATATTTGCCACGACTTGAAATTTATTACCGCTGCCCTGAGACCAAAAGGTCGCGCCTCCACTGCCATGCAAGCTGACATCGGCGACGAGGTTTCCTTTATCAAAGGATTTGACTATGAAGAAGCGGGGGAGCTTGGGCAGCTTGTCGAACAAGCTGCCGCATGGGCAAGTGAAGCGGTATCCCAGCGCTCTCAGAGCCTCAATCGCAAGTATTCCGGCTGGAGGAGCCCTGCCCGGATACAAGGATAAATCAACTCCTGGTTCGTCGATTATTACCGGACGGTCGGTCTTTTGCCTGCAGACGCGTTTGGTCTTGATCTTCGCCGCATCTCCAATCCCCACCTCGATACCCAGTTCCGCGAGTAACCCGCCTCGAACCTGCGTGAGCGACGGATGACCTCCATACCCCACAGTAGAAAGTTCGAACAGGAAGCCCACTAGGTTCAGGCTCCTTCCCGCCAAAAAACCGGCGTCAGCTTCTACCCCGGCGAAGGTCGTGCGGCAATAACCCCGGCCAAGGGGAGGCCGTGACGGGCCGTCCGAGGCTCGGCTAGGCGCAGCGTGCGAGCACGACGATGAAACAGGTACGCCTCATCGTGAACGGCGTCCAGCTACGCAAGCGATTCTCGCGAATGGTCCTTGACACGCTCGACGGGGGTGGAAGCAGTCCCCGTACTGCCGCCACTTCCCACGGGCCACGCGTACTTTCAAGCCTCGGACGGATCGCTGCACTCCGCCCCCCGCAAACACCTGGCGTAGACGCGCCGGATTGACCCGGGTCTCGATCTGGTGAGGCAACGGTCCGTCAAGAATCCCCAGGGGAGCGGCGGCTTCACCATCACCACGGCCCGTCCGCAATGCTGGCCCAAGTTTCGCAAAGAGGAGCGTGAGGTGTTGCGCGCCCTTCTGCAGGTGGCACTCGCGCGCTACACTGCTGGCCTGGATCGATAATCTTCGCAAACCGCACTGAAACTTCCGTCTCATCCGGATGACTTCTTGGAGGAGGGTTTCTTCTTGCAAAAGCCCTTCTCGCGCGAACCCTCGTGTACAAAGTCGGAGAGGCTCTGAGGAACAACTCTAGATCTTCTAGATCGAGGCCTGACCTCATTTCTTCTGTTTTGAATTTTGGGGTGTGCTGGCGGGTCGCATTGGGCTGCCTTTTGCTTCGGGACTTTGCGTTGTCCAATCGGGCGGAGGAAAGGAGATGCGCCAAAACCGAGGGCAAGGGTTCATAAAGTCGACGCCTACTTGTCTCTTCTCCGATTCATGAGGGCTCACATAGACCACCCGACAAGCGACTCTTCTCCCGTTCTCGAATTGCGGAGCGTAAGCAATTGTCCGATCGAGACCTTCAGACCTAGCAGGATCATTGCGCCGTGCGCATTTACGGTGACCGTCCGCGTTTCTTCCGACATGGACTTCTTGTCAGATCCCTCCGTTAGAAACGTCACAGAAACTTTTACCATGACACGCTGACTGCGACGTTGAGCGTTCGGATCGCCACTGTTTGACGGGGGAAAACTGCCCATGGAGCCAACGCTATCATTGTTGCCCGCGAATACTGCCTCTATATTGGGGGTCGTCGCTTTTGCATCAATAAGGCTATCCTTCTCGCGTAAAGCTTGCGCATTCTCTAAAGCGCGAATTTCTCGGTTGCCATGATTACCTTCAGACGGGACAGGGCATTTCTACGGGTGAATGACCATTTCGTGCCGCACGCCGTTCAGTTTTTCGAGTAATACTGTCCACCGCAAATGAGGAATATGCGACTCAGGTACGGCGTGAGCACCAAAAGGCGATCGAAGACCGGCGACACGAACTACAGCGAGAGGTAGCTCATGGATCATTGCGCCCAATTTTTATCGCGCGCACATCTCCCTAACCCCATAAGGATTACGCATACACCTTCGGCTGACGTGACCGACTCAGCGCTTTGCGAAGCTTGGGCAACAGGCCGGGGTCCATTTCCAGCAGACGCAATGCTACGTCCGCTGTCCTACCCTGAATGACTCGCCCGTTCTCCCACCGCGTCACCACCTTTTCCCCCAATCCGAACAGACTTTCCATTTTGGCCTGGGAAAGCCTAAGATTCTTGCGAATCTCTACGATCCGCTCCGGCGACAACAGACCCAAGTCTTCCCGAACGCGATTCTTAATCTGCCGTGAGAGTTCGCGCGATTGCTCCGGCGCAAAAAATTCTTCACCGCACGATTCGCATCGGTACATCTCCGCGTTCTCGATCACGACCGGCACCTGGTTATAACGCGCCTCAAACTTCTTGCGAATCTTCTTCACCCTGTCCGAATCACAAACTGCACAGGTAACTTTCATAATTGTGTTCATCGCTCAACGACCTCGCGAAATCCTCCCGGTAAGTTCAAGGTCGCCTAAGAGTAGCTCCCGTCCTCCTTGAACGAAACGATCACCGCCAGCCCACTCTGATTGATCTGCAACTTCAGGTAGACTCGTTTCCCCTCAAAGTAATCTTGTACACGTCCTGCATCATTCCGGGTTTTTGTTCCGCCGCCATTGTCTTGTAAAAATGGGGCGGCTCCAGAAAATTAACGATGCAATCTGTGACATCTTCATCCAGAAAACCCATCAATGCCGCTGACTGAAGGGCCGAAAAAGTTACTAGGTACCTTATCTTCCTTCACCAACTCCATCACGAGAAGGAGCGCGTAACTCGCCTCCATCTAGCCTCCTACTGGTACGTCGAATCTGTATTTCGGTAAGGTGAATCATGAGGTTTTCCTCGCTTTTTAGTGCTTTAGATTCCGGACCCGAGGCGTCCCGAACCCCAATAGTAGCACGGCGCTAATGGTAGCATGGCGCTACCCAGCAGTCAACTGTTTTTCTTCCGGAGTTCGGTTCGACGGGGGCACGCTGGCCTTTGCCGGCGGGCGGGTGGCCGCCCCTCGATCCGCGAAGACCTCCCTAGGTGGCCCATCCTCCAAATTCACTCGCGCCCCACCAATCAGCAACACGGAATTAGCCCACTACCGAGGATGGCCACACAATGAAGCGGGGCCATCGGGTGATGTATAATTTCGAGTGCGCTTAAATCCGAAATAGATTTTGCGTGGGCTCCCGAGGCTTGAAACGTCCGAGGGGCGGAATCCGAGGGTTGCCCGGGAATTTGAGGGGGTGAACGATGACGCTCCTCTCAGCAAGGATGTTGCTTTTCTCCGGGGCGGCGTTTTTCTTGGTTCCGACCGCGACGCCCCTGCCGCAAGAGGGAAACGCTCCGAAAACTGCGGGCCAGAGTGCGCGCAAAGAACCTTCGGCATTGCCGACAGCAAACCCAGCGCCGTCGGCACAAGCGCCAGCGTCCAGTATGGTTCAGGCCACACAGCCCGTTATCTCTATTCACGGGTTTTGCGACAGCAAAGAAGGAGGCACAGTCCCAGATGCGAGTTCTTGCACAACTGTCGTGACGCGCGAGCAGTTTGAGCAATTGATGAACTCAATCGATGTTGAGGGACGCGGTTTCTCATCAGTGGCACGGCGGAATCTGGCGCAAACCTATGTGCAGTTGCTGGCAATTGAACGAGCGGCGAGGGTGGCTGGGTTAGAGGATACGCAGCAATTCGCCGAACTCATGCGCTGGTTGCGGTTACGAACGGCATCGGAGTTGTACCGGCGCAAAACCCGGGAGGAATTCCGGACGCCTAACGAAGAAGAAGTCCACAGCTATTACCGGGAACATTTGGCCTTGTACGACCGGATAACAATTGCCCGCATTTTGGTTCCCCGGAAGCCGCTCACTCCTCAGGAGGATAAAGATTTCAATCAGAAGGCCTTGGAAGTCGCCAAGACCGCTCGTGATCGTGCGGTGAAAGGAGAGGATCCCGAAAAGATTCAGAAGGACGCCTATTCATCGCTAAGGCTGACAGCGGCGCCGCCGACTGATATGGGGACGCTAAAAAGGTCAGACTTTCTTCCGGAGGAATCTGAGGAACTTTTCTCGTTGAAAGCAGGCGATATTAGCAAGCTTGAAATGGAGATGACTTCCTATGTGATCTATAAGGTCAAGAGCAGGGAAGCTTTGCCGGAAAGCAAGGTGGCCGCCGATATCGCCCACGAAATTTCCCAGCAAAAGTTCGATGCAGCGATTCGAGCGATTACCGAAGATGTTCATCCGGAATACAATGAGTCTTACTTCGGCCCGGAAGGGCAGCCTTCCAGCGCCGCCGGGTCGCCACCCGTATCAAAACCGCATCCTCAGTAGTTTTCTTGCGGCCAGTCGTTAATTCATCAAAAACGATGTGTTCTTGAAAAAACGAGCCATGAGATAACAGCTCCGAGAAGTAGAAGGGCAATGGTGGCAGACACCCAGCCCGCAAGGCCGTCCGGCCGCATTTTGGCACTTAAAGCCGGACGCGGGGTAAGTGGCCCGGCTCGGGCAGGTTCCGGTCGCGAATTCCCTCCGGCGAGTGGAACGCGGATTGGTTGCGGGTTGGTTGGAGATGGATGAGGTGGTGTGACCGGCTTGGCCGATGGTTGAGAAAGATCCGCAGGCTGGAACGCATAGGCGAGCACTCCCGTGCCCGAGAGTTCGAACTCCAGCGATTCGTTCTTATTTAGAGCGGTCAGTGTTTCGACCTGGGCTCCCATTTGCCTCCCCATGAGATGAAACCGGTGCGCGCCTAGAGAAATGAATTGCATCGAATCTGGTAATACCACGGAAATCTGCTTCGTGGGGTATCGGAGGCGCCGACGAAAAATCATTTTCTCCTTGTAGGGCAATTCGTACGTGACGGCATACTTGGTTACGCCAGGCCTTAGGGGGAAATCGATCTGATAGGGAGGCGCGGTCCCGGGGGCCGATGGCTCGAGACGTTCGCCACCAGGCCCCGCCACGGAGACCGATCGGACGTGGGCGCCTTCGGGAAGCGCGAGATCCAAGTTGTGTGGCGCGACTTGCGTGAGTGGTGGTTTTGAATCATTGCGAACGGCGTCTAATTCCGTGACCTCCAGCGTTTGTCGCTGCGTCTGGAATTGCAGAATGCTCAGGTAACCACTCAACCCGTCCACTTCTCTCGATCTGTCGTAGACAGAAACCTGCAGGGCCGAGCCAAAGGTCGCCGCCCGCTCGTAGGCAACTCGATCATGGAAGACTCGAATGATCATGGTCTTCGGTGGCGACGGGGCTGAAACCAGCTGAAATTTAAACGTGCCGTCGCTGGCTGTAAGGGTGCGGCTCCTCGCTGAGCCATCAGGCGCGAGCAGAATCACTGGATCACCCGCGACGGGCTTGCCTGTTGCGCCGTGGCGGACAGTTCCAGTTATGACCTGCGCCGAGCAAACAGAGCAGGAGATCCCCAAGATGAATAGGCCAAGGGAATACCGGGCTGCTGACAGCGAAGCCATTTTCCCCCTTCCGAGGAGACTGAATGTCTCCCTTGCCGTCCTTGAATTATTAGCTCGGTATGCGCTCGTTAAATGCAGGGAGCGACCGCTCTAGCGAGTCCGACCGCAGGACTCGCTAGACGCGGAGACGTCGGTGTTTTTTTATAACGATCGCAGGAATTTGAGAATGTCCTGCTTTTGAGTCGCTGTCAACGCGTTAAATTTATTTACAACCTGACATGCTTCGCCGACGGGGAATTCCGCCGTGGCAGTCTGACTAGCCACCGGACAGTGGTCTTGGATCGCGTCCACTAGGTTCGTGGCCCGGCCATCATGGAAGAAAAACAATCTTTGTCCGGCACCCCAAAGCGGTGCAGGCCGAAACTGGTCGCCGCCGGCGTTACCCTGAGTGACGTGGTCGGCATCTCCCGCCCCCATATGGTGCAAAGCAAAATCGGAGAACGGATGAAAGGTGGCGTTGCCTAGCCCACCAGTCACTGAGGGCCCGGTTGTGAGGACGTCGGTGTGGCAGAGAACGCAGCCGATCCCGACATTGGCGGTCGTACTGCCCGAGGCCAGGACAATGGAACCAAACAGTTGCTCGCCAGCTATCGTATTCGGGTCTGTGCTTAATGAGTTGCATACGCCTGCGGCGCTACTCCAAAGACACTGGGAAGGCGCGCCGTTCAAGCGCATAAACACCGCATCGTTTTCGATAACGGCGGACTGAGAGGAATTCGTGGGATCGGTTGGTGTCGGATTAAAAACAAGGATTTGATCCTCGGGGTAGTCGTTGAAATTAACGCAACTCTGGTTGCTGGGATCCCCACCGAACGTCTTTTCGTTCGGGAAGATTTCGTCGGTCACTCCCATCTCCACGTTGGAGGCCTCGCCGGCGAACAGGAGCAGGGACTTATTTTGGGCTTTCCATCCGAAGCGAGTAATGGTGCCGTCGTTCCCAGTCCTGTTAAACACACCGAAATTAATTCCAGTAATGCCGGCAGCTGCGGCCGCAGCAGCTGAATCCTGCGCGGCTTCTACGAGGGTTGGGTCGGAAGTGTTTTCCACAAATCCCAGACCGAATGTCGGGGTGGGCATTCGAAAGCTAATGTTTTTGTTGTCGATCTGGGTTTGAAAATCTTCCTGGCCTATCTTGCAGGTGCTGTTCGGCGGCAGGTCGTGCCGCCCGGCAAACACAAAGAGCTCGCCAACACCTCCGGCGGCCACCGCGTCGATGTGGTTGACAGGGTCGGCGGGAACCGCGTTGATAAAGCGGGTTTCGACGACTGGCCCGTTGAAGAAGTTGCCCCCCGATACACAAGTCCCGGTTTTCTGAAGGAAGCAGGGGATGGAATTGGTTGCGAAATCGTCGGTCGCACTGTTAATTTCTGGATTCTGTGTGAAATTATCATTTTCCACGGCGGTGAACTTTAAGGGGTCAACCGTGCTTTCAAATGTCTTCGTGACTCCACCCAGAGTCACTATCGTGACCTTACCTGAGCTGGTACCGCCTACAGTTGGCTGAGAGTGGCATTCGAAGCAGCTTTCTGCGTTGAAAGACGGACCTAGGCCGAGGATGGTGGCATTCTTGGTACCTGCGTTTGTGAGCCCGTTCACAGTCGCAAATGTTTCGAAGACAGTTATGCTTTGGAACCAAAGTCCAACCAAAGGCCCGGAGGGCGTCCCGTTGTTGGTAACGACATTCCCAGCACCATCCGCGAACGGGTTGGTTGTCCCTGCAGTAGAGGGCTGAGCGACGTCAATACAATTGGAATCGTTGGGAAACTTGGTGTTGGGACCGCAATTCACCGAGGTTGTCCCGGTAGGCCGGGGTCCTGGATCGAAGGCCTGAGTTACGGTTTGGGCATAGAGGCTGGGCGAACTGAGTAAGGCTAAGGTGATGACGATTAGACACACTAGAAACGCAAGAACACCGAGGGTACGTGTACTTTTCATTTCTCTTTCCTTTCCACTTGATGCAGCCCGGGAAGTGACCCGCTGGTAAGGCTAGTTGACTTGCACTGTGCCGCTGGCACTCACAGACTGGTAATAAATGTAATTAAGGCACACTCCGCGAGAGCACGATTGGCTGAGCTTGGTAACGACATAATTCTGCACAAAACTGAACGAAACATTGTAGTCGCAACCGGCGCTGCCTGAGATCGTGAAGGTATCACCTTGACTTGTCCAACTGCCGCTTGGCTGACCGTAAGAGGCTGTGCAGTTCCCGATGACGCCGTTGTTAGGGAAGCCGAGTTGCCAGAGTATATCAATGGCCGAAAGCGTCGCCTGGCTGCTGAATGTTACGTCTCCCATGTCCTGGCGGTATGGGCCGCCAGGGCAGGTCGTGCCGTTCCAGGAAGTTGCAGCTACGCTGCCATATGTTGGCGGTGGCATAGGCACTTGCTGATCTGGGTGGTACGCGATGTCACTTGTACCACGGGCCCCTAACACGAACGTCGCAGACTGCGCCTTCGCCTGCGACGGAAGCCCCGCCGCGAGCAACAACATCGTCCCGATTGCGATACCTGATATTGCGTAGTTTTATCACTGCGATTCTCCTTTGCTGACCGTCACAGCTGGCAAACGCCCGCCAAATCGATTGGCAGGCAGGGAGGGTGGGCGATTTTTACAGCAGGTAGCAAAAACGTGTCAATAGTACTTTTTGCTATTTACATGAATTTGCTTAAACTAAGGCAGTACTAACCGATGGAAGAAGTCATAACAGAAAACTCCGCAGTGAGGAGTTGGGGCCGTATGGAAGGGCTCCCTTGAGCGAGGAGCCCCCTGCGGAGCGCAATCCGACTATTGGTTCAGTCTAAATGCGATGAGGGGTTACGCCCAACATTTCAACTATTTTGGATCGGACGGGGCCGAATGTGGTTAAGAAAGATATGCTTGCTTATTTTTCCAACCAAGTCTGCTTTGATATGCGCCAGCGATGGTAGAACTGGTCGTAGAGTTGCACAGTGTCTGTCCCAGCTCTGTATTCATGTCAAGGTGAGAGGAATTGGCTACAGTGGGGAGAGTGCTCCCTTCATCGGAGAGCCCCCGGAGCACAATTATGATTATTGGTTCCCACTATGCTGTGGGAGGCCGTTTGCGCTCCAACATCATAGGTATATTGGGTTGGATCGGGCGGGAGAGCGAAAGAAAGGAAATCTTGGTTGGAAAACCAACCAAGTTGTTCCGATAACAGAACACTTGCTCAGCAACGATTTTAGCTGAGCGCAAACTCATCGACTTGGACCCAAACAAACCGAACATGGCGAAGGGGTTTTGCGTGGATCGTGCTATCGAAGATGCTGCCTTCATCCTCGAACGGAGACTTAGCGATTGGCCATCTTTTGAGCCATATGCAGAATCAGCTTGCGGTCTTCGTCGCTTGACTTGCCCAAAAGACGGCGAAGCTTGGTCAGAAATCGCGCATCTCTACCTGAGCTACCCCAAGCGTCTTCCTGGGACGCTTTCCTTTTGTGCAAGTCAGGCAGCTTAGGCGGCTCCTCGCTTTCGTAGAAGAGTTGATAAAGAGGGACATCGGAAGCACGCGCCAGCTTTCCCAGCGTCTCGACGGCAGGCACTGTGTGACCGTTTTCGACTCGGGAAATGTAACAACGAAGTAAGCCAGTACGCTTTTCAACATCACCTTGGGAGAGTTTCTTTGCCTCGCGCATTTCGCGGAGGCGGCCGCCGATAATCATGGGCGGGATTATTTCACTGAGAGTGATGGAAGGCAAGCCGAGCAAGTACCAACCATATTTACAGCTGCGTCCTCAGCCCAAGGCCGTTCGAGCCTTCGCCGGCGATGCGGCGGCATCTTAGAGTCTTCGCGTGCGTGTTCAGAAGCAGTTGAAGCTCGAAGAGCCGCGCCTGTATGAGAGTGTGTAAAGTGACCGGCGTCGCGGACTCTGCACCCTCATTCTGCGAATTGTTGAGCTTCGTACTGACAGGATAGCGCCGCATTTGAGCTGCGTCGTATGGCTTGAGAATGGCCAAAGGGAAACGTGGAAAGAGCAGCGAGCGGGGATCATCTGCGAAAGTGCGTATTCCGGAGCATCGCGATCAGTGATTCCGGGCGATCGTGATCACGATTCCGGGATGATCGTGATCAGCGTTCCGAAATGATCGTGATCACCGATTCCGAAGTGATCGTGATCAGTTTTTCGTGATGTCCGGAATGGTGATCACGATCAACTTGGAATGTTTTCCACAGGGCGAGGTGGCGCTGGACATCACACCGGGCAAACTGTTTCTCCTATGTGCCTTACGGGAGAAACCGAGTGCCAACCAGGAGAATGTCCATGCGTAAGATCAAGGAAGTCCTGCGCCTCCGCTTTGAACTCCAGCTGGGGCAGCGAGAGATCGCCCGAGCTTGTTCCATTAGCCAGGGTGCGGTCCATGACTACCTGAAGAAAACCGCGGCGGCCGGGATCGGCTGGCCGCTGCCGGAAGACTGGGATGAAAAACGCATCGAAGAAACGCTTTTCGGTGATCGCCATCCTATCGAACGGCGGCAGCGCGCCCTTCCCGACTTTCCCGCACTTCACGAGCAGTTCCAGCAACATCGTCATCTAACTCTGCAGTTGGCTTGGGAAGAGTACCGGCAAGTCCATCAGGACGGATACGGCTACAGCCGCTTCTGCGAACTGTACGGGCGGTGGCTCCGGAAGCTGGACGTGGTTCTGCGCCAGAACCACACCCCTGGCGAGAAGGGTTTCGTCGATTGGGCCGGAAGAACCATCCCCATCCAGAATCCTCAGACGGGCGAAATCCGTGGAGCTGCGCTGTTTCTGATGGTGTTGGGCGCGAGCAGCTACACCTATGCCGAAGCCACCTTGGATCAGCAGATGGCCGCCTGGCTCCGTTGCCACATTCACGCTTTTGAATATTTTGGAGGCGTGCCGAGGCTGCTGGTTCCCGATAATACGCGAACCGGTGTGAGCCGCGCGTGCCGCTATGATCCGGATCTCAACCCAACGTACCAGGAAATGGCGATGCATTACAGCGTCGGAGTTGTTCCGGCACGTCCGTATCGTCCAAGGGACAAGGATCAGGCTTCATACTGCACCTCGTTGGATATGTCCGATGCAAGTTGAGGATAACGGCGTCGATCTCGGAATCGCTTGCCGGGGCGGGCTTGAGGCAGGGGGCCGATGACTGGCTCAAACAGCACGAGCCCTCTATCATCAGCGCGAACAGCGCGCAGTACACCTTCAGCGGCGAAGCGCTTGGCAGTGCTAGAGTGCACTCCCATCTGAGTTGTCGATCCTTTATCGCTTCCGACGACCAAGAAGAAAGCACTCTCTTTACCATCCATCGCAAAGCACACAAAAACTAAGGCACCCAGCCCCTCCTAATGATTAAGCCCATTCTTGAGAATGATTTAGCAGGAGAAACGTCTCGAAACGTCAAGGAAGTCGTACACTCGTGTCGCGATACTGGCCGAGCACGAGCTAGCCTGTCTTTCGCAATAAGGGCAGAGCGAAGAGCCTAACTCATTGGTTTTCAACGAGCCGATCGAAAAGGTCGGCACTACAGACAGAGAGCCTTTGGAGGAAATTCAGGGACTCGGGTTTTGATC